>Ga0180007_10004913_pt1 | contig 13915 bp, 12 predicted proteins | sample MM_PC_MetaG_FD_121122 | JGI IMG/M metagenome (GOLD analysis project Ga0180007, IMG submission 121122) | Groundwater microbial communities from the Aspo Hard Rock Laboratory (HRL) deep subsurface site, Sweden - MM_PC_MetaG | ecosystem: Environmental > Aquatic > Deep subsurface > Groundwater... | reverse complement strand
GCCGTCTTGGCCATTTGTTTTAATTTTTCGTCTGAAAGGGGTTTTTTGTTTTGCCATGACTGATCTAATGTTTTTTCCGGGCGGAACTGCTGAAGAGCTAATTTCTTTGATCCCTTAAGCCATTGTCCTATTTTCTCAATTTCTTTGTTATCAATTAGACCCGGCCCAATAGTTGTCCGAAATTCATAATCAACTTTACTTTGTTTGATACAATCAATGCTTTTCTGAATATCCCGTAGATTAATATTAACACCAGCTGTTTTAGAATAATTTTCTTGAGATGATTTAATATCCATAGCTACAAAATCTAAGAGATTCTGGTTAAAAAGTTTTTCTAGAATTTTTGGCTGACTACCATTAGTATCTAATTTAACCAGAAAGTTAAGCTTTTTAATTTTTTTAATAAAATCTATAATATCCGGCTGAATAGTTGGTTCACCACCAGTAATACAAACCCCATCTAAAAGACCTTTTCTTGATTTTAAAAAACTAAAAAAGACCGCCTCAAATATTTTGGGCTGTCTCTTTATTTTCTTTGAATCAACTAATTCCGGATTATGACAAAAACCACATTTGAAATTACAGCCAACAGTAAAAATCGTTGCTGCTATCTTCCTTGGGTAGTCAATCAAAGTTGATTTTTGCAAACCGCCAATCAACATTATTTCTTAATCTTAAATACTTTTCTCTCTTTGAACTCTTCTCTTTTACCAACATGCCATTGCTGAACTGGCCTAATATATCCAACCACCCGAGAATAAACTTCACAGGGCTGCTCAATTACACACTTAGGACAAGTAAAATGTTCTCCGGCAATATATCCATGCTGAGGACAAATTGAAAAGGTTGGCGTTAGAGTAAGATAAGGGAGATGAAATTTACTAAAAATTTTCTTAATTAAGCTTTTAACTGACTCAATATCATCAATTTGTTCACCTAAGAACAAGTGCATAACCACCCCACCAGTATACTTTGTCTGAATCTCATCTTGTAATTTAAGGGCTTCAAAGATATCATCCGTATGGTTGACTGGCAACATAGTTGAGTTAGTGTAATAAGGGACCTCTTTAGTTCCAGCGGTAATAATCTTAGGAAACTCTTTCTTATCTTTTAAAGCTAAACGATAAGATGTTCCTTCGGCTGGTGTGGCTTCAAGATTATAAAGATTGTCAGTTTCTTTTTGATAATCAATCAAACGATTTCTCATAAAATCTAGAATCTCTAAACAAAATCGCCTCCCTCGAGTAGAAGCAATATTAAGACCCATAAAATTTAAAAGACATTCGTTCATACCAACTAAACCGATAGTTGAAAAATGATTACCGTAATAGTCGCCCCGTATTTTATTAACTCCTTCTAAATAATACTTTGAATAAGGATATAATCCATTATTCATAAAATTATCTAAAACCTTTCTTTTAATTTCTAAAGAGTCCTTAGCCAAGTCCATTAATTCAGCCAAGCGACTGAAGAATTCTTTTCTTGTTTTGGAAAGATATCCTAATCGAGGTAAATTAACTGTAACAACACCAATCGATCCAGTTAAGGGATTAGCTCCAAATAATCCGCCGCCTCGCTTTAAAAGTTCTTTATTGTCAAGACGCAATCGACAACACATACTTCGGACATCATCTGGATTCATATCTGATTGGATGAAATTAGAAAAATAGTTAACACCATATTTAGCTGTAGCTTGCCACATTGGATCAAGAGATGGATTATCCCAATCAAAATCATTAGTAATTGAGACTGTGGGGATAGGGAAAGTAAAAGGCCGACCATTTTTATCACCCTCTGCTAAAACCTCGTAAAAGGCCTTATTAATCATATTCATCTCTTCTTGAAATTCCCCATAGGTTTCCTTTTGAGATTTGCCACCGATAATAACGGGTTGATCAGCATAAGCTGGAGAGGGTTTAGTGTCCAAAGTGATATTTATAAAAGGCGTATTTCCGGTAATAAAGACCTTACCATTTCTTCTAGCAACAATCGTTTCATTTTTAGTGTGAGGCGACCAAATAATTCCTTTGTAATTTACCTTTTCTATCTTAGGAACATATGTCTCTGAATGCTTAATTAATCTTAAAACATAAATATTTTTTGTGCCGATGGTTGGCTTTCTCTTTAAAACTGTAAATCCGTATTCTGCATCGACAGAGATCATTTGCAAACCATCAAGTAATTCTAAATCAGTTGTACTAATTTTACAGCCCTCGAAACCATCGGCTTTTAGATATGTCTCTAAAAATAATCTTGATTGGCGCTTACTTAAAACCAATAAAGAATCAGGGATAAAATGAATATTTTCCTTAGTGCCGAACCATTGATGAATTTTTCTTGAAGAATCAGCGTTTAATCTAATCTGTCTAACATTATCACCCAAGGAAGCTGTCTCGCTTTCCGAATAAGACAATTTAAAATATTTTAACAAGTCAATAATTTCTCTGTAATATTCTTGATTTTTTTCCTTAGACTGATAAAGAGACACTCGATAACAACATCTATATTTCCCCGGCCGCTCGATTGTCCCTTCGCTAATAATCCAGGCCATCAATTTAATCTGTTGGTTACTAATTTTAGCATCCTTATTTGAATTTATTCCGGTGATTGGAACAGCAAAAGGCGATTTTAATTTTAAAACATCTTCAATTGGCTCTAAAACACATTCATTACTCTGGAATTTCTTCCTAACTACTCGATGATTAGGAGAAACCAATTGATCTTGGATACGGTTCTTTAATCGATACATTATCCCTTGATAGTTCTTTTTGAAAATATAATCTAGCTTTTGATTTTCAATCTGTCTAGTTTTCAAATTAAAAGTCTTAATAATATCACCCTTATTGAGTTCCTTATATCCCCTCCACCCTTGAGGCGTTAAAATTTCCGTATCTTCGGAAACACACTGAAAACCAACCCTAGTTGGGACAGCACAATTAAACAAAAACTCTTGCATGCTTTGTTTAACCTGATTGTAATTCAGGTTGTCGTAACGAACAAAAGGAGCCAGTAAAGTATCAAAGTTACTAACTGCTTCGGCCCCGGCAGTTTCTCCTTGAAGAGTATAAAAAAAGTTAACTAATTGACCCAAAGCAACTCTTAAATGTTTAGGAGGTTTTGATTCAACTTTACCCCTAACTCCGCTAAAGCCACGCAATAAAATATCAAACAAATCCCAACCCTGACAATAACAACTCAAGCTATCTAGATCATGAATATGAAAATCTCCATTATTGACTATCTCTCTAATCTGTTTAGGATAAATTTTGTTAAGCCAGTAATTTTTGGCTACCTTGGAAACAATGTGATTATTCAATCCTTGTAAAGAATAAGCCATGTTGGCGTTTTCTTTAACTTGCCAATCCGATTCCTGAAGATATTGATCAACCATTTCTACAGCTTCATTAATAGCTGTAGCTGATTCTCGAGTCCGTCGTCGCTGTTCACGATATAAGATATATAACTTAGCTGTTTCAGGATAGTCATTAATAATTAAGACCTCTTCAACAATATCTTGAATCTGCTCTATTTGAGGGAGATCTCCTTTTTTAAATCTTCGACTTAAAAGATTAATTACTTGATCTGATAATTTTTTGGCAATTTTTTTTCCACCCTCTTTAGTAACAGTTAATGCTTTTAAAATTGCCTCTGTAATTTTAAACTGATCAAAATCTACAATCCGCCCATCCCTTTTTATTACCTGATTAAATTTTAACTTTATCTTAAGCATAGGTGTATTTTACTCTAATAAAAAATAGAAGTAAACAGAGACAAAAACACCCCGCAGTACTGCGGGGTGTTATCGTTATCAAAAACTATTTCATCTTCCTTCTAATGAAGGCGGGAATGTCCCATTCGTTTTCTGAGTCTTCGGTTATTGGGGTTATTGTTTCTCTTGGCTTAAAGTTTGTTTTTTTTGCAATATGATGAGAATCAGATTGATTAACAGGTGAGATATCTTGAATCCTAGTTTCGCCTGACTTTTTATTAAGTATCTCTTCATCGAAACCAGTAGCAATAACAGTGACTTTAATTTCTCCTTTCTTTAATTTGTCATCCATGACAGCACCGAAAATAACTTTAGCATCTGGATCAATTGATTCGGTAATAATTTTAGCGGCATCGTTGATTTCAGTCATAGCTAGATCAGGTCCACCACTAATATTAAAGAGAACTCCTTTAGCTCCATCAATCGAAAGTTCAAGAAGCGGTGAATTAACAGCTGCTTTGGCTGCTTCAATTGCTCGATCGTCACCAGTCGCTCGGCCAATCCCCATTAAGGCTGAACCAGTATTACTCATAATCGCCCTAACATCAGCAAAATCGACATTAACAATACCAGGTGTAATAATTAAATCAGAAATACCTTGAACAGCCTGTCGTAAAACGTCATCAACTACTGCAAAAGCATTAAGTAAAGGTATTTTGCGATCAATAAAGGCAAGCAATTTATCATTAGGAATAGTGATTAAAGTATCAACTCTATCTTTAAGTTGAGCTAATCCTTCTTCAGCAATCCGGGCTCGCTGTTTTCCTTCAAAAGAGAAAGGTTTAGTCACAACTGCAACAGTTAGGGCTCCTGAATCTTTAGCTGCCTCAGCAATAACTGGACCAGCTCCAGTTCCAGTACCACCACCTAAACCATAGGTAATAAAAACCATATCAGCACCTTTGACTGCTTCATGAATTTCATCGCGATTCTCTTCAGCTGCCTGACGGCCTATTTCTGGATTCATCCCCGCACCTAATCCTTTGGTTAAATTTTTACCAATATGCAACTTTTCAGGTGATTTAACATGATGAAGATCTTGAGCGTCAGTATTAATAGCCACAAAATCAACACCCTGAATTTTACAGGCTAACATTCTAGAGATACTGTTGCCTCCACTTCCTCCAACACCAACTACTTTAATTTTAGCAAATGTTTCTACATCTGGTTTTATTTGTGCCATAATAATAAACAAAGAGGAGTCCCTAGCCCCCCCTCAATGCATTTAAATATATATTAAAATCTTATTTAGAAAATTATCACAATTATGGAAATAATGCAAGGGCTTAAGGCAGGAATCCACGAAACCAGTGTTTGAGTTTATCAACTGTTGAACCAACCGAAAATTCAGGAAGAGAAATACCTTGACTACCCAACTTCTTTTGATTATCCATATTCCAAAGAACCAAGCCAATAGCCGTGGCAAAAGATGGATCTTCAATCTCGTCAACAATTCCTTCTAGCTCTATTGGAAAACCAACCTGAACTGGTAATTTTAATTCTTCTTTAGCTAAATCAACTAGACCTGGCATTTTAGCGCCACCACCCAAAAGAACCACTCCAGCTGGGAGTAATCCTTGTCGATCAATCTTTTTTAGCTCCTTATTAGTTAATTCTAAAATTTCGCTCAGACGAGCTTCGACTATTTCAACTACTTGAGCTCGAGGAACTATACCTGTCTCGCGAGAACCTAGTTTAGCTAAATCAATTACATCTTTTTTATTAATTTCTGAAAGCAAGGCCGAACCATATTCTAATTTAACTTTTTCTGCTAAATCAATATCACTTCTTAAACCAATAGCGATATCGTTAGTAATATGAGCTGAACCAACTGGCAAAACACAACTATGAATAATATTACCCTCTTCAAAAACTGTTATCCCGGCTGTTCCGCCACCCAGATCTAAAACCAAGACTCCTAATTCTTTTTGTCTCTTACTTAGAGCGGCTCGACTAGCCGCTAAAGGAGCTAGAACTAATTCCTCTATTTCTAATCCTGCTTCTGAAATACATTTAGTCAGATTTTTAATGAAAGGACTTGAACCCTCAATAACTAAAGCGTCTACTTCCAATCGAACTCCACTCATACCGACTGGATCTTTGACACCATTTTGTTCGTCAACTAAAAAACCTCGAGGAATAACGTGAATGATTTCTCTATTAGGTAAGACCGAAACAGTTGAAGCAGCAGTCATGGCTCGATCAACATCTTCCCTAGAAACTTCTCCATCAGCTCTGGAAATCGCAATCACTCCCTTGCTAATTCTAGGAGTAATATGATTACCGCTTAAACTGACAACGACTCGATCAATAGAAATACCACTGTTTCTTTCCGCTTCTTGAACTGATTCACTAATATTCTTAACCGTTTCTTCAATATCAACAACTACTCCTTTACGCAAACCAAAAGAAGGCGCCTGACCTATGCCAAGAATTTGCAGTTTAGTTTTATCAGCCCGCATCTTAGCAACAACTGTTCTAATAAAACAGCTACCTACATCTAATCCAACGATGATAATTTCTTTTGACATAATCTAAAAAATTCTCAATTTTCAATATTCAATTCTCAATCAATATCCAATGTTTTAATTTTCAATTAAGATATTTATCTCATTTCAGTGTCATTCCCGCGAAAGCGGGAATCCAGAATTAATCCTGGATTCCCAATCAAGTTGGGAATGACAAGAGGGATTAATTGATTATTGATTATTGATTATTTTCATTATCTTCCTCTCCATATCCTCCATTCTTCCTGCTTCTTTCTCATTTTTTTCATGATCGTATCCAAACAAATGAAGTATACCATGAATTAATAGAATGGTCAGTTCTTTTTCTAAAGAATGACCTGCTTTTTTAGCTTGTTTCTTAGCTCGAGGATAACAGATAATCACTTCACCTAAACGTTTAATTCCATCCGGCACTTCTATAAATTCTTCACCCTTTCTCATCCTGGGAAAGGCTTTATTTAAGTAAAGCATAACTGACTTATCGCCAAAAGACAAAACATCTGTGACTCTATTCTTACCCCGATACATCTTATTTAACTTTCGTATCCGGCCATCACCAACAACAGCTAAGCTAATTTCTGTTTTTTTATCAATATTAATAACCTTTAAAACAACATCAGCCACTTGCTGAAAAAGCTTTTCATCTATCTGATTCTGCGTAAAATTATGGATCTCTAACATTACTTCTTTAATTCCTCCTGAACAATCTTATTAACTAAACCACCGTCGGCTTTACCCTTTAATTGGCCCATGATTGCGCCCATAACTTTGCCGGTATCTTGAGGCCCACTGGCGCCTAATTCCTGAATCTTGTTAGTAATAATTTTTCTAACTTCATCTTCGCCCATTTGTTCTGGCAAGTATTTTTCTAGGATTTTTAATTCTGATTTTTCTTGATCAGCTAAATCCTGACGATTACCTTTTTCGAATTGCTCAATTGAATCTTTTCTTTTTTTAGCTTCACTAGCAATAACTTCTAGAATCTCCTCATCAGTTAACTTGCTTAATTCGCTTAATTTACTTTCGTCTTTTTCTTCCTTACTTAACTTAGCTCTTTTTTCTTTTTCTTTATTCAAAGTAGCCGCCAGAACCATACGCAAAACAGAAAGCCTTTCAACTTCCTTCTCTTGCATAGCTGTCTTAATCTCTGATTGAATTTTTTCCTTAAGAGACATTTATTTTCGCCCTCCCCATTTAGGTTCTTCATCCAACAAACCCATTTTTCTTAATTTTTCTTTTTCACCGACGATTTTAACTCGTCTCAAGGCATTACTTCTTCTTTCACTTTTACTTTTTTCTTTTTCTCTAAACCTTGATTTGCGAGCACGAATCAAAACGCCACTTTGTTGAATCCTTCTGGAAAAGCGTCTTAATAAACTTCTAGTTGTTTCTCCTGTTTTTTTCTTGACTTCAATAGCCACATGATTCACCTCCTTTTCTTTTAGTAATTAACATCATCTCTTGTCCTTGATTTTTTAATTATTTCAAAAGCTTCCTCAGCCGAATTAACTAAATGGTATAAATCCTCGTCTTTTTTGTCGATAAATTTGTAATGTTGATAAACTGTTTCTTCGATCCATTTAGCAAATGGCTTCCAGTAATCATTGCCGATGCAAACAATCGGAATATATTGAGGCATCTTTTCTGTCTGAATTAGAGTTAAAATTTCAAAAAATTCATCTAAGGTACCGAATCCGCCTGGGAAAAAAATATAGGCCTGGGCGGAATAAGAAAGCATTACTTTTCTAGTAAAGAAATAATGAAAACCCATTGCCTTTTTAATATAATCATTAATTCTTTGTTCATATTTCAATTGAATATTCAAACCAACTGAATCTCCTTTTTTTGATTCATAAGCACCACGATTAGCTGCTTCCATAATTCCAGGACCTCCGCCTGAAATGACAGCGAAATCTTCGTCAGCCAGCATTTTAGCAAGTTTTTTAGCTTCTTGATAATAAGGACTAGAAGGTATAGTTCGAGCTGAACCAAAAAAAGTAACTGACTTTTTAAAATCACTTAAAAATTCAAAACCATCGATAAATTCAGCCATTATCCTAAAAATACGCCATTGAACTGACTCTTTAAAATCATTTCTTTCCTTTAAATTCTCTTCTTTAGCAATTTTAGGAAGTTTTGAAGCTGGAACTAATATTTTTTTCTTTAATTCTTCTTGATGTTTAATCATACTTTTAATTAAGTTTACTATTTTTATTACTTTTTGTCAAAGTGATTGATTGACCCAATCCTGGGACAATAGCCTTCAAACCCAAATCTTGAATTATTTTATCAGATAAAATCTGGGATGGCTTTTCTTCACCATGACAAACAAAAACCTTTTTAAGTTGAGAAGACCTCTTAGATATACCATCTACCCATTTGAGTAAACTTTTCTGATCGGCATGTGAAGAATATCCATCAACCCTAGCTATTTCCGCATTAACTTCAACATTATGCCCCAATATTTTGATATTTTTAGCTCCTTCAAAAATTTTTCTACCTAAAGTTCCTTCCACCTGATAAGTGACAAATAGAAGCATATTTTTAGGATCAGATAAATATCTTAATTCATGATGAATAATTCTACCCCCCTGAGACATACCTGAGCCAGCGATAATAATCTTTGAACCAGAGACTTCATTTATTTCCTTAGATTTTTTAGTTGTTAAGGTTAATTTTAAACCAGGAAAATTAAAAATATCATCACCCGAAGAAAAAAGCCCATAAGCTTCTTGATCATAATATTCAGGATATTTCCTATAAATCTCTGTTAATTTAATGGCCAAAGGACTATCAACAAAAATAGGAACTGATCGAATTTTTTTGTTTTCAACTAAATCGTTAAAGTGGTAAAGTAATCGCTGAGTTCTTTCTAAAGCGAAACTAGGGATTAACAGAACTCCATTCCGATTTATTGTCTTTTCAATAACCCCTTCTAGTAACTCCCTCGTATTACCCCTAACCTCGTGGATCCTATCTCCGTAAGTTGATTCAACAATTAAATAGTCAACGTTCTCTATTTCAGCCGGGTCATTAATAATCGGTGCTTGAGGATAACCAATATCACCAGAAAAAACAATTTTAGTACCTTCTGCCTCCAATTCAATATTAGCTGAACCTAAAATATGCCCAGCTTCTCTAAAACGAAATTTAATCTGATTACCTAAATCAACATCTTCTCTATAACTAACTGCTTCGAATCTATTCATCAATTCTTTAATTTGCCGATCATCCCAATTAAAACCTAAACCCTTGCGAATTGCTTTTTGATGCAAGATTTTCTGACTATCTTCAAGTATAAAGTTAGCAAAATCAACTGTCGGAGGCGTGGCAAAAACTTTACCTTTGAAGCCGTCCTTAAACAACTTGGGCAAACGACCAATATGGTCTAAATGAGCATGAGTAATTAAAACAAAATCAATATCCTCTACCTGGTAAGGAAAAGGTTCATAATTTTTCTCTTCTATTCTCCTTGGTCCCTGAAAAAGACCACAATCAATTAAGATTTTTTTCTGACCGATTTCTAATAAATAATTAGAACCGGTCACCATTCCAACCGCCCCATGAAAAGATAGTTTCATATTTTTTATGTATATTTATCGGCGATGGATGAGGCGGCATAAGAATTGGGTTTAATCATGGCCTCAAATCCATTACCTCTAACCATGCCAACTACTTCTTTGATCATTTCTCGAGTTGGTCCATTTTGACCAACATCAATATGAATCTGAAAATCATAACTCGGTTCAGAAGTTTTCATCAACGGCTCCAATTGACTTAAAATATCCCGAGCACACTGAACAGACAAAACTACCTCCTGATAGATTCTATCTCTTAAGGTATGATAAATCTTCCCTTCATTAACTTTTTTCCAAAAATAGCGACCACCCCTACCAACTCGATGAACGATAATGGCCGTAACAAAGACAGCTGATTTATTTCCATTAACCCCGTTAGAATCAGTTCCAACAATCAAACGGTATTTTGATTGAGAGTCTTCATTAATAAATCCAGAAATTTCTTGAGCCACCCTTACCAATTTCATCTGCCCACTACTCGGACTAAGAAAAATATTTTTGTCTTTCATTTTTTCACTATACCCTACAAAAGAGAATAAATCAACTCAGCAACAGCGCCAATAACAAAGAATATAATTAAAGAATAAACAAAAAATTTAGAGATATTTAAAGAATATGCTGGTTCTAAATCTCCTTTAGTTTTGGCTTTAAGATAAATGAGAATCATTAAAATAGCACTAATAGCCAAAAGAGTTCCTCCACTTAAGCTAATTATTTTAATAAAATCAGTCAACCCTAATAGGAACAAAGCTAAAGGAGAGAAACAAGCAATTGCCCAAGAAATATGCTTATTAATTTTAAAATCATACCAGAGGATTTTCTTAAGAGTTAAACCACAGGTTAAAAACGAAGTAAAAGTAGCTAAAATCCCAAAAAGTAAAACCAGAACAACAATTCCGTTACCAAAATAATTTTTTAATCCGGCAATAGCTTCGGATGTAGTTTCGGAACCAGTAACACCTAGAATTAAGATTGTGAATAAGAGAGAGATTAAAGCAGCAAACAAAGTGGCTAAAATAATTACCTTTCTTAAATCTTTTGGTTTCTCAATTAAATATTCTCTAATTTCTGGAATAATTGAAGTACCAACTAAAGAAAATAGGATTGCTCCATAAGGCAAAAATAAATACTTGGCATCAAAAATAAACAAATAGCTTGGATTAATTAATGGAGCTCCTTTATAAAAAACAAGGACTAAAATAGCTAAGAAAAAAACCAACAAGATTGATTCGACTCGAGCGATACTTTTGACACCAAAAAATATTAACAAAGCGCCCAAAGCAAAAAAGATATAAATATAGAGAAGACTACTGCCACCCAAAATAGGAATCAAAATAGAGCTTAAGAAGTTACCTCCAACAATAATATAGGCCAAAATCGCCATGATTAAACCAAGGCCACTAGAAAAAAGAGCTAAGTTTTTAGCCCAATTACCTAAATATTTATAAGCATAACCAGGCAAACGATGCTTCTCCTTTGTTCTTAAAATTGCCTCCCCATAAAGTAGCTCAAAAAGAACAACTACCCCTCCCAAAACGAGAAAATAAAAAAGCATTGTCCAAATACCAACTTGAGCAGCAATAAATGGCAGACTAAAAATACCAACGCCAATAATATGCCCCATTAAAATGGCCAATGCTTGAAAAAATCTTTTGTTCATTAATACGCTGGGAGGTATCCTTGCTTAATCGCCCAGTTAGTCAAGAAGAGAAAAGCTACTCCCCAAAGAATAGAGAAGACGAAAATAATTCGACCCTTCTTTTTGAATTCTGGCTCAGTCCAAAAAGCAACAGCTAAAATAATCCCAGCGATAGGACTGATTATAGCAACAGTAATACCCATCCAGAACCATTTTCGACTGGAAGTCAAACTAATTTTCTCTTTTTCATCAGTCATAATTATTCTTCTGGCAAGGCATGAATATCTTCATAAAGCGGAGCTCCGCCGATTAGATGAAGATGAATATGATCTATTTCCTGCCCACCATATTTTTTTACTCTAAATAATAATTTATATCCGTTAGTTGATAAATTGAAATCATCAGCTAATTTTTTAGCTACCAAAATCATTTGGCCCATGCAATCTTTATCTTTCTCTGTAATATCGGTGATAGAAGGAATATGCTTTTTGGGGATGATTAAAATATGAACCGGAGCAATTGGATGAAGATCATTAAAAGCAACCATCTGCTCATCTTGATAAATAAAATCTGTCTTTATTTCCCCAGCTATAATTTTACAAAAAACACAATTCATATTTATTTCTTTAATCGTTTTTTGATTTTCTCAATTGCTTTACTCAAAGGCACTGTTTCCTGACTACTAGAATTCATATCTCGAATAATAATCGTATCATCTAAAGCTTCTTTTTGCCCTAAAATTAAAGCGAAATGAGCGCCCATTTTATCAGCTCTTTTTAATTGAGCTTGCATGGTATTACGACTAAAAGAGCTAGCTACTCCCAGCCCAGATCGACGGAGTTCTTCAAATAGTTTCAGAGATTTTTTCTTGCCTAACTCACCTAATTGAACAAGAAAAACCAATGGCTTGGTTCTATCCTTAATCTTAATCCCTCTTTCCTGTATTAAATTAATTATTCTATCTAAACCCATAGCAAAACCAACTCCTGGCATATCTTTACCACCCAAAAGTTTAATCAATCCATCATAACGACCACCTCCGGCCAAAGCAATCTGTCGTCCTTCTTCATCATCAGGCCAAATTTCAAAAACCGTCTTAGTATAATAGTCCAATCCTCGAACTAAATGAGGGTTTAAGATGTAAGGAATTTCTATCTCATCTAGATATTCTAAGACACTTCTAAAATGACTATGACAATCATCACAAAGATGATCGATAATCTGAGGCGCGTCTTCAGCTATCTTAATGCATTTAAGCTCTTTACAATCTAATAATCTTAAAGGATTTTGTTGAATACGCTTTTGACAATCCTGACAAAGATGTTTTTTCCTACTTCGATAAAAACTAACCAAAATTCTTCGATAGCTAGGCCGACAACGAGAACAACCAATACTATTAATTTGAGTGATTAGATTTTTTAAGCCCAAATCCCTACTAATCGAAAAGAATAATTGAATTAACTGAGCATCTAGAATAGGATCCTTTTCGCCAATAACTTCAAAATTAGCCTGGTAAGATTGTCGATAGCGTCCTTTTTGTTTCCTTTCATAGCGAAAGATTGGACCAATATTAAAAAGTTTGACTGGATGAGGCAAACGAGATAATCCATTTTCTAAATATGCTCTAATAACAGCCGGAGTGAATTCAGGACGCAAAGTTAACTTATCGCCTCCCTTAGTCCTTAAATTATACATTTCCTTTTCAACAATGTCAGTGTTTTGACCAGTTCCCTTAACAAACAAATCAACCTCCTCAAGAATTGGCGTCTCTAAAAGACCGAAGCCATAATCATGAGCCAGATTCTTAACCACTTGCTTAGTTTTCTCCCAATAAACCTGATCCTCAGGTAGAATATCCCTCATTCCTTTAGGAGCTTGAAATTTTGACATAAATTTAAAATATTTTAGCTGTCTCAAAAGGCCAAGCCCGTAACCAGACTCGACCAATTATATTATCTCCCGGCAAAACTCCCCATTGACGTGAATCAGAACTAAATCCACGATTATCACCCAAAACGAAGTATTCGTCTCCGCCTAATTTGAGATGTACATTGCCTTGAGTAATCCTTCCTTCAGGTAAATAGATTGACTCATCTAAGAATTGACCCTCAGGGAATTCCTTATTATAAATAACAACTCGACCATCTTTAATTTCAATTAATTCATTGGGCAATCCAATTATTCTCTTGATATAGTATTCTGAGGGATTGGCTGGATTTTTAAAAACAATTACTTGACCCCGGGCTGGATCTTCAAAACGATAACCAATTTCATTAATAACTAAATATTGACCATTATCAAAATTAGGCTCCATCGAGGCACCTCGAACAAAAAACGGTTGAATTAAGAAATATCTAATAGGAATAATGATTGCTAAAGAAATAACGACAATCTTAGTAACTTCCCAAATGAAAATTAATGT
>Ga0180007_10004912_pt1 | contig 13916 bp, 20 predicted proteins | sample MM_PC_MetaG_FD_121122 | JGI IMG/M metagenome (GOLD analysis project Ga0180007, IMG submission 121122) | Groundwater microbial communities from the Aspo Hard Rock Laboratory (HRL) deep subsurface site, Sweden - MM_PC_MetaG | ecosystem: Environmental > Aquatic > Deep subsurface > Groundwater... | reverse complement strand
GCTCCTTGCCAAGAAGGATGATTACCATTTCATCGAGATGATGGCCTGCCCAGGCGGCTGCATCTCAGGCGGCGGACAGCCCCTGCCTGTGACCCAGGAGATAAAGCAGAAGCGCATGGACGCCATCTACCGTGAGGACGCGCGGCTGCCGCTCAGGAAGTCGCATGAGAACCCTGACGTGCAGATGCTATACAAGGAATTCTTGGACCATCCCGGCAGCGAGAAGGCCCATAAGCTCTTGCACACTACCTACGGCAAGAGGAACAGGTTCTAGTATTTAAATGGTGTAGTAAAACATAAATATCATTGCACATTTTTCTTTATCATGGAACACGATGATTCTCATTATCTTCTGAAACCGGATGAGTTCCTGGCCATAAAGCCCGGCGAAGTGCTGATTTATATCCCAAAACTGCAGATTGCGAAAAGAGGGGTGGGGAGGATGCCGCCGCTCCAACAGATCGAGTTCAGATCCTCAAAATTGATGGATGATTATTGGGAAAAAGAATTCGGTGTTGATGTGACTGATTATTTCATCGCATTCTCAGAAGAGGGTGAAGAAGAGTACCAAAACATCAGAGACAAGATCAAAGACCCGCGTTTGAGATTGACTGTGGAGGATGTCAATCAAGGTGAATTCGACTTCCCTTGGAAGGAATGGCATTCTGAACAAGACAGAAAATTCTCTTACACTGGATTAGTCCTCGTTGATATGCCTATCCCAGACCATATGCAAAAGTTCCTTCCCAACGGATATCATGCTGGAATATTCTCAAGGGAGCAAAGCTGAGATTCACGGCAGGTTCTTGATTATGCTTTCCAGCGAGTCATAAAGCGGCCTTCCTGCGAGGTTGTTAAAGCCACCCCTTGACCTGAAGTTGGATTTGACTCTCTCGAACTCGCCGTCTTCCATCTCAGATGTGACCCGCAGGTAGAAGGGAGCCTTCCCGTTCCTGAACCTGGCGTCTTCAATGCTCCCTTGCACATAAAACGTGGCTGAGCCTTCCAGTGTCGCAGGTCCATGCTGAACATGTCAGCGAGATCCTTCCTGTCAGGCTTGGCTGATATGGTGGCTGACCAGCTTATGGTGTACCCGTTCACATCGCAGACTGAGCCGATGTCCACCTGCATCCTGTCCCGATTGTGCTCGTATTCCTCGCTCGGGATGTCTTTTATGCCTTCTCCTTGCGCAGGTACATCCGGGTGGTTGGGCACCTTACCCCTGAATGAGAACCTGTTTTTCCACCTGTTGCCACGTTCAAAACCGTGTTGAACATCCCCGTACCCGAATCTCTGTACAAGGTAGTCCTCGATCTCATGCATGAATGTGTATACACCTTTAGTTATAGACGCGTTTGTCATGCCTTAATCCCCCAGGAAGGGGGGAGAATAAAGGGAAATAAAAAGGTTTCTAAAAGGCTTTCTTCACTGCCTGCACACTCAGCGCAGCTACTCCGCCGAGGATGGCTGTCGTCAGCTGTATGATGCCCATCACGGTCGTGAACAATGCCGGAAGCACTCCTAGGCTGACCAGGATGTACGCAATGGTGAACAGGAACGCTGCTTTCACACCGCCTCCGATGGCCAGGACCACCCATCTGTTCATGTTATGCTTCAGCCTCAGCCACTTGAACGCCATCACGAGGATCATGTTCCCTACCCAGATGAATGGTATCATGTACAGCAGGAACACGGTGAACGGCCCGAATATAAGGCCCCGGCTCAAGACGCCAAGGCTGGGTGCGATGATCACAGGCAGCAATTTATAGCCCTTCAGGTTCATCGCTGCCATGACGAGCGAAGCGTTCACCACTACCCCGACGAAAAGCTGCGGGTGCCCTAGTAAGAACGGGATGAAGAAGCACACCGCTGTATAGATCACCATCTCGATGTTCTCGCGCACGAAACTGAGATCATATTCGGTCTTAGACCAAAAACCATAAGCCATGATAATCACCTCTTCATCCAAAATCCGTCATCCTGATTTATATAGTTTTGCATAGGAAAAACAGTGTATAGCTAGTGACATATGTCACTTCGCTATACAAAGTAACAAAAACAGTAACCTTTATAAACCCCTCTCGGCTCCCCAGCTTTAGATCCCGTACACTACTAAGACTTGGTAGGAGGGTAGAGGGCAATGGAAAAAGCTAAGATCTCGGATGCCCTGCAGAAGGTCAGGCAGAAGAAGTGCAACTTCAAGCAGAGCATAGACATAGTCATAAACCTCAAGAACATCGACCAGAAGAAGGACGGTGAGAAGCTCGACTTCTTTGTCCAGCTGCATTACCCCAAAGGCAAGCCTGCCAAGGTCTGCGCCCTGGTCGGCCCAGAGCTGTATGAGCAGGCCAAGAAGGAATGCGCTACAGCCATAGTCGTAGATGACTTCCCGAAGTATCAGAAGGACAAGCGCCTGGTCAAGCAATTGGCGAGGAAGCACGACTTCTTCATCGCACAGGCCACGATAATGCCCAAGGTGGCAACAGTCTTCGGCCGTGTCCTCGGCCCCAAAGGTAAGATGCCCAATCCCAAGGCAGGCTGTGTCGTGCCACCGAATGCCAATCTCAAGCAGGTCATCCCAAGGCTCAACAATCTCGTAAGGCTCAATGCAAAGAAGGAGAAGATATTCAGCTGCTCCGTCGGCATGGAGGAAGGCAAGGACGAGGAGATAATCGACAACATCATGACCGTCTACAACCAGGCGGTGCATCACCTGCCTAATGAGAAGCAGAACATCGGGTCGGTCTACCTCAAGCTGACCATGAGCAAGCCGGAGAGGATTGATTAAGATGGCGCACGTCTCAGATGAGAAGAAGAGGATCGTGGCTGAGTTCGTCAAGCTCCTCTTAGAATATCCTAACATCGGCGTGCTTGACATGGAGAACCTGCCTGCCAAGCAGCTGCAGACTATGCGCCACACCCTCAGGGATAAGATCTTAATGAAGATGACCAAGCGCAGGCTGATGAAGCTTGCATTTGACGAGGCTGAGAAGAAGAAGCCTGGCATCTCGAAGATGATGGGATTCACCAAAGGCATGCCAGCCCTGCTCTTCAGCTGCGAGAACCCTTTCAAGCTCTACAAGTTCCTGCAGAAGAACAAGAGCCCTGCTCCTGCCAAGGCAGGACAGACCGCTCCCAAGGACATAATCATACCTGCAGGGCCTACGCCCTTCGCCCCAGGACCTGTAATAGGAGAGCTGGGCCAGTTCCGCATCAAGACGGGAGTAGAAGCCAACAAGGTCGTGATAAAGCAGGATTCCACTGTGGCCAAGGAGGGTGAGAAGATCACCCCGAAGCTCGCAGAGCTCCTCACAAGGCTTAACATCTTGCCTATGGAAGTAGGATTGGACCTGGTAGCGGTCTATGAGGACGGCGAGATAATCACAAAGGATGTCCTGGCAGTGGACGAGGACAAGTACATCGCTGACCTCGGACAGGCAGGACTGTGGGCGCTCAACCTCGCTATCGAGTCAGGCTATGCATCCAAAGACACGATCGAACTGCTGCTGAGCAAGGCACATGGCGACGCAAAGGCCATTGGTAGAGAGGCAAACATCCTCGCGGACGAGCTCGTCGGCGAACTGATGGGCAAGGCTGACTCCTCTGCCAAAGCGTTGGCAGCAGAGCTTAACATTGAAACAACAGAGGCACCGCCTGAAGAAAAAGCCGCTGAGCCGGAAAAGCCTGAGGAAAAGGAACCCGAGCCTGCTGAGACTCCTAAAGAGGAACCCGCCGAAGAAGCCCCGAAGGAAGCAGAAGAATCTGAAGAGCCTGCTCCAGAGGAGGTAGCTGAAGAAGAACCAGAAGAGCAGAAGGAACCCGAGGCACCGGCTGAAGAGCCTAAAAAGGAAGAAGATAAACAGCCTGTAGAGGATCCTGCTCAGCCCGATCCAGAGCCACCTGTAGAAGAACATAAGGAAGAGGCGAAGCCTGAGGAACCACCAAAAAAAGAGAAAGTCGAGGAACATCCAAAGGAAGAAGAGAAGGTTGAGGAAGCTGAGCCTCCAGCAGAAGAGCCTGCCGAGGAAAAACCTGAGGAGCCGCCTGAAGAGGAAAAAGCTGAGGAAGAACCCGAGGCCGCAGAAGAACCTGAACTAGAAGAGCCGGCTGAGGAGAAAGTCGCTGAGGATGAAAAAGCCGAAGCTGAGAAGGTTGAAGAGATACCCGAGAAGAAGATTGACGCTCAAACTGAATCAAAGATCAATAGCAATGTAGACAAGCTACTTGCGAAGACGAAAGCGTTCGCCGACGGGAAGATTCCCAAGGCGGATGACCTGCTTAAGGAGGGATGAAGATGGAATATATCTATGCAGCAATGCTCTTGCACAAGGCCGGACAACAGATCAACGAGGACGGAGTCAAGAAGGTCCTTGAGGCAGCTGGCGCAAAGCCGGATGCCAGTAGGATCAAGGCGTTGGTCGCTGCCTTGGACGGAGTGAATATAGAAGAAGCAATCCAGAAGGCTGTTATCGCCCCTGTGGCTGCTGCCCCGGCTGAGGCCTCTAAAGAGAAGCCGAAAGAGGAGAAGAAAGAGGACCCGGCCGAGGACAAGAAGCGCGAGGAGCAGGCGGCTGCTGGATTAGGAGCACTATTTGGTTGAAATGCTGACAAAGGAAGAGACAGAAAAGATATTTGAGGAGCTCGAGAGGATCCGTAAGGAGACCGCTGTGCTGAAGGAACAGCTGAGCCAGATCAACGAGGAGAAAGAGCACTGGTTCGAGAAGAAGGAAAGCATCAGCACCGAGATCAGGGACAAGATCAGCACGATAAAGAAGGCCAAGCAACAGCGCAATTCCCTGACCAGGAAGGTCTCGGAGCTCAAGGAGCTGAGGAAGAAGCTCAATGACCAGATCAAAGAGAAGATTGATGTCATCAAGGATCTGAACAAGGAGAAGAAAGAGGTCCAGAAGAAGCACAACATTAAGAAGGACCCTGTAATTCTGCGTCGTGAGATCGAAAAGCTAGATCTCAGCATAGAGACTGAAGCCGTGTCCTTCCAGCGCGAGAAGGAGATAATGAAGAAGATAAATGAGCTGAAGAAGCAGCTGAAAGACTCGGAAGAGGTCAGTGGTGTCTGGACCAAGATACACGAGCTCTCCAAGGAGATAGACGAGCTCAAGCAGAAGGCGACCGACGAGCACCGCAAGGTGCAGAACATAGCCAAGGAGTCTCAGAACCAGCACGAGCTGATGCTGGAGCTATCCAAGGACATCGATGACATCAAGGCCAAGGAGGAGGAGTATTACAAGAAGTTCTTCGAGCTCAAGCAGAAGTTCGTCGAGCTGAACACTAAGCTCAAGGAACTACAGTCAAAGGCCAGGGAGATGTATCAGAAGCTTGATGCTGACAAGACAGAGCATAAGGAGCAGAAGAAGGTCGAGGAGGAGAAGACCCTGGCTGAGAAGCAGGAGGAGGTCTCGGAGAAGATAAAGAAACGCAAGAAGCTCACCACAGAGGACCTCCTGGTTTTCCAGGTCAGCGAGACCAGGATGAAGAATAAAAGGAAAGGCAAGAAGAAAGAAGAGAGTAAGAAAGAGTATGTGGATGAAGACGATATAGAAGAACCGCAGGAAGAAAGCGGACCAGCTGATGAAGATGGACCTGATGGATCAGGTGAAATGACAGAGAATACTGAATGATCACTTCTCTTCCTTGACGAATTCTGTGTACTGGCACTTGCCGCACGTGAGCCTGTTTGCGTGCTTGGCCATGAAGACGCCCTGGCCGCACTTGGGGCAGAACTTGTTCTCCCGCTTCAGGCCCTCACCTTCAGCTTTGTAGCTCTTATAGAGGTTGACGGGTTTCTTGGGCTTCTTCACCTTCTTATCCTTTTTTCTGCCTTTTCCCATCCTTACTTCTTCTCCTCGGCTTTTCCATCTTCCTTCTCAGGCTTCTCTTCAGCGCCCTTCTTCAACCCCTTGTCCCGGGTCTTCAGGTATTCGGGCTCGTACTTTTCCATGGCACCCTTGTCCATGTAGACATTTGCCCTCACCTTGGCTTGCTGGAAACCGAACTTCATCTTGATGATCTTGATGACTATGTTCTCGTTCTTCATCTGGTCTGACAGGGCTTTCTTCACTTCTTTCCTCGACGGTGTCTCCTTGTCAAATGTCAGTTCTGCCTCTATCTCCTTCCTCTGCATGAGGGGATTGTCATTTTCATCAGTGATTGTCAGATTCATATTATCTTACCTTTATGGCATATTCGCCTTTCACAGTGATCTTGATCTTCTTGCTTATCTCAGAATGATCCGGCTCAAGGATGGAGACGCGGCCTTCCCAGTTCGTGCTTCCCTGGTCTGACTTGCATGCAGGGCACTTGACGCCTTCGTAAAGGTACTTGCACCGCCTGCATGCTTTCTTCTTCATTTTTTGTCCTCTAACCAGTCTAACCGTCCGAGGCCGGGCTGCCTCATTGTCAGTCCCAGCTTGGGATTGTTCAGCTCCTTGAAGCTCACTGCGATTATCCTTGCCCTGCACAAGTCTCCTACCCTCAGCGTTTTCTTGCTCTCCTTGCCGCTCAAGGTCTTCTCCTTGCTGAAGGACACGAAGTCGTCCATTGTCTGTGAGACGTGTATCATGCCTTCTATGGGCCCTAAACTCATGAACGCTCCGAAGTCTGCTATGTCCCTTATCTTGCCCAGCACCACTTCCTGCAGCTCGGGCTTGAAGGTGAGCAGCTCAAACTTTGTCTCATAGTAGGGTGCGCCATCGCCTGGTATGATTATGCCTTCCTGGACCTCTTTCACCTTAGAGACACCTATGACGATGCCCAGCTCCTTGGAGATGTAGCCGTCGTAATCGTGCTTCACCCTCTCCAAGAGCGCTTCTTCCACCGGCTTGTCGAACAAGTTCGGCGGAACCCTTATATGGTCCTTGACTTCGATTCTGAAAAACAAATCATTCACCCATGATCCTAAAGTGGCTCTTCTGCCGCAGCACCATGTATCTCTTCAGTTTCTTCTGCAATCCTCTGTCCTGCGTGGCCACAAGATAACCCTTCTTTGAATAGTCCTCGAGAAGGGCATCGACTTGAGGTGGTTCGCCACCCTTTTTAATATTTTCTGTTTTTAAAGCGGTTATCCCCCCTTTTTCCAGTATGAGCTTGGCCAGCAGCGCGGAGTCCCTCTGCTTCCCTTTCTGCTCAATTATGATCTTGTCCAGCTCTTCCAGGCTCCTGTCTAGTATGTAAAGCTTGCCGGCAGCAGTCTTCCCTATCTCACTGACGATGTCCACCCCGAGCTGCCCCGGCATCAACAGCACATTAGTGTCCAGGAGGATTTTCATGGCTAATAGGATAAAGGCAACCCTTTTTAAACTTTTCAATCCACACTATTATTTGACAGTCTTCTTAGTTATCAGCCCTGCAAGAGTCGAGATTATCGTTCCGAAGATCCCCGTTACTATCGGTCCGGTTATCACGCCTGCATACGTCCAGATTGTGACCCCCTGCCTCATGACGTCTTCTGACATACCTTGAGCGATTGCCTGCTGTATAGCGCTCTCAAATATTTCCGGCACAACGAACATCATGATTATGCCGAGTATCCCACCTAAGAATCCTGCGATGACGCCAGCTGATGCGCCAGCCCACGCAGCGTTGCCTAGGCTTCCCTTATGGTCCTTTATCACGAAAATCCCTATCAAGGAGAATATGACCACCTGCACGAACAGCCCTGACCAGGTCGAGAATATCGAGTTGAACCAGTATATGGATATCTTGGCTATGATTATTGCCAGCACGCTCCACAGCACCAATAGCAGAACAGGTATCTTGATTATCTTCCAGTACCAGGAGAAGTCCTTGCTTCCCAGCTTCATGATGACCACCTCAAGGCTTGATTCTCATTCTTTCGTTTAAATATTTATCGGCTGTTGCTCTTGATTTCTCTAGACCAGCACAGACTATAAAGTGAATTTGTCAGCGATCTTCTTCATCATCTTGGCGTCTTCCCATGTCTCAGGGCTCTCGTTGATTATGGTGATGTCAACCTTCCTCCTGTGCAGTATCGACAGCAGCTTCTTTGCCTCTTCCTTCGGTGTCTTAAGATGCTTCCTCTCGCCCTTCTCTCCGAACTCTATGCCTGCAAAGTGAGCGTGTATGTGTTTCAACCCTTTCAGCTGGTCCAATACCTGATCATAATCAATGCTTCCGTGCCTCGCTAGCAGGTGCGCGAAGTCGACAGTGAGATGGCAGCCGTGCTCGTCCTTCAGCCTGAGCAATTCCTCTACTGACCCGAACTGCGACCTCTTCCCGGTTGTTTCCGGTGCGAGCTGGACCTTCCAACCTTTCTCGTCGATGACATCCTGCATCTTTGTAATCGCCACGCTGACCATGGCATAAGTCTCTTCCGGGCTGCGCTTGCCGTAGAACGCCGGGTGGAAGACAATGTACTTGGCACCCATGTGATGCCCGCGCTCGCAGCTCTGCAGGATGCGTGTCCTCGACGCTCCAATCTTCTGCCTCTCCTCTGACGCCAGGTTGATGTAATAAGGTGCGTGTATGCTGAGCCAAAGACCAAGCTTCTTATTGAGCTCGCCTATCTCCTTCGCTGTCTCGTTAGTCATCCGCACACCGTAAGTGAACTCTAGCTCCACAGCGTCCAGGCCGGCATTCTTGACTTCCTGCATCCCCTTCAGGGGCTCTGGACCTGTCCCTGCTGGACCGATTCGTATCATGACAAAACCAGAATCATCCTGATTTAAAAAATTAATTGAAAATAGATTTCAATCTATTGTATTCTTCAATGTAAGCCTCTGCTAATGCCCTGTTCTTGATCACTACCACGTTCTCATCATTCCTCTTTGCCGCGTTCTCGCTCGGGTTGAAGCTGCCGGTTATCACAGTCTCGCCGTCGATGATGAAGACCTTGTGGTGCAGGAACGCACCCGTATTCTCGAGAACGACGCTGATGCCCTGCCCGATGAAGAAGTCATGCATCGAGTACTTGCTGAGCTGCTGCTTCTCCATCAGCCCTTCAACCTTGACACCGTTTTCCTTGGCTAATGCCAAATGCATGGCTATCCTCGTGTGGGTGAAGCTGAATATCATGAATCTTATCTCTGACTCGGCCTTGTCCAGCTCATCGATTATCATCTGCACGCAGTCATCTTCTGGCGAGAAGCAGACCCTGACCGGCCCTGAATGCTGTTCTGTACGCACACCGCCGCTATAGGTCCCGTTCCATAGCTCATCAAACTCTTTGCTGTAGATCCCTGCCAGCTCTGGGCTGTCGATCATCAGCAGATTATTGTTGTTCCTGTCCGCCCCGTTATCTGTCGGGTTGAAGCTGCCTGTAGTAACAATCCTGTCGTCTATGATGCAGAACTTGTTGTGCATGTAACCTTGCCCTTTTGCCAGCCTTATAAACTCCTTATCCGGGTCATTCCTGTAATCCACGACCACCCTCGCAGACACGTTTTCCAGGGCTTGGATCAATCCTTCCAGGTCGAGGTCGAAGAACGCGCATTCGACTTCACTTCCCCCTGATACTGCTCGCTCCAGCTCGCCCACACAGTCCTGCTCAGGGCAGAACACCACCCTGACTGATTCATATCCTATCTCCTGTGCCCCTCCTTGGGCTTCAGAAGGCATCTGTATGCATAAGGCTGCCACGATGAGGCAGACCAGTACTATCATCCACACTCTCATCCAACACTCCAAGCCTTAAGGCAATATATGCCTTGCCCCTGTTTCTCCGGAAAATTTATTAACCTGGCCGGAAATAATGAGCATATTAAAAAAAAAGCAGGTGATGATAATGGTTAAAGCCAAGGTTGTGAAGGAGAGTGGGTGCTGTATGCACGGTTTCCCGACATTCGCTACAGTACTTCTCGTTATCGGCCTCATCTGGCTGCTCAACGAGCTCAAGGTCTTCACTGTGGATATCCCCTGGATACCCATCGTGCTCATGGTCATCGCGATAGGGATGATTGTCAACAGGATGAAGAAATAATCCCGGCAATTACCATTTTCTTTTTATTTGTTCTATCAGCCCGTAGTCTTCTCAGGGTAGTGCTATGCCCAAAGGTTTAAATAGTCAGGAATCAAATGGTGTGTGGGTGATACGATGAAACTCCATTTCATGCTTCCTATCATGATCCTTATATCGGCAACTACAGCAGCAGCCTTGCTGCCCATATGCTCTTATGAAGTCGCATATGACAACGGGATTGATACCCAGGCAGGAGGCTTCTTCCTCTACAAATTCGATGACAGCCATTACCAGGACGGAAGGGTGCGGTTCTCCCTCCGCGACCACAGGCAGTATGAGGTCGAGAAGGTCCGGATATGGCTTGACGTGCACCCCTACCAGGGCGGAAACACTATCCTGAGGCTCGTCGACGCAGAAGACCCCTCCAACTTCGTCCAATCAGTGAAGTGGGTCTCCGCCGGCACAGGATGGAAGGAATTCATCCTTCCAGAGTTCAGGGTCAACAACGATTTCTATCTGGAGATAACCCCTTCACTATACCCCTGCCATGACGAGAGCAGCTGCCAGGGCCTGATGCGTGGCGCCCTGGGTGAGGACCAGAACCTCCCGGCCAATCCGAGCACGGTCTACGGCAGGTCAGGCTTCAGGAACCATCTGGATACCGAGTGGGCAGATGGCCCATCTGCGCTCCCAAACACAAATTTCCTCATCCATGCCTTTGTGAAAGGCAGGAGCATGTCCTGCTATTCAGAGAGGATTGGTCCTAAGCCCTAGGCAATCCATCCATATATACATGAAGTGACTCATGGGCCGGAAACCATTCATCTTATCTAGAAATACTCAAAAACCTGAGTAAAAGTGAAAAGTTTATATATGATTCCTCATTCCCCCATAGTATAAATACCAACTTTAAAGTGGTCAAAAAATATTGTGAGGGGGATATATGGGAAAAGCCAGAGAATTTGGAATGGGAGTCCTCAGAAGGGGCAAGAGAGCAGCTGTTCACGTTGCCAACAACAGCCCGAGGGACTTAGTTAACGAAGGCAAAGAGCATGTCTATAGACAAGCTGCCAGAGTCAGGACCACTGCAGATGAAGGTACAGGCGTGACAAAAGGCCTAGCGCAGCTGGCTACAGGTGTAGTTAATGTCGCCGGTGGCCTCAGCGACATGGTTGAAAAACATGGCGGTCTGGGCACATCAGCTAGGAAAGTCATTACTGCTGGCTATGGTCACGGAAAGGACGCTGTCGGCGCTGCTAGATCCTCTTATGGTTCAGGATCTCAAAGGTACCAGAGCCTAAGGGATGCTATCACGGTAGACGGCAAGATCGACGCAGGCAAGGTCGGAGAGTATCTCAAACAGCAGGGACCTGGCGCTGAGAGGCTCGGTAATTATCTTGGAGGACTTGTTAGAACAGGCGGTGAAATGACTGTTAGTGACTTCAGTGATCATTTCCCTGATCCCGCAGAGCTACAGGCGAAACACCCAGGGCTGGGCGACAATTACAAGGACCCGCTGACAAGAGATGATGTCGTGAAGTACGAGGCCTTCCTCGCTGAGGTGAACGCGGCTCTCAAGGGATCGACGACTGAGCGGTTTGATGGCAGTAGAGTAGCAGATCGGATTATTAGAGATATCACTGCCAATGTCATAACTGATACAGTGGCCTTGAATGAGATGTATGCGGGCAAGGACGAGCTGACCTTGAAAAAGCGTAAACTTCTGGAAAGCATGCTTTAATTTTTTCCTTTTTCTTTATTGTTACTACTCTAAGATACGCAATAATCGAAAGATTTAAATATTAGTTATACTACTACGTAGTGTAAGCAGAAATTACCTATTACAAAGTGAATGAGCCGGTTGGGGGGATTAAAGGCCTGCTTTTCTATGAAAACAGGCAAAACAGCCTTTTTCAGCGCAGAAAAGGGCATATATCGGGGATATCACAATCACCTCTTTTTCCCCAGCGAATGTCCTGGCGCGAGTCGGGACATTCGCCAGGGTTTTAATATCTGATTTCTGATAATATGATGAAGCATTAATTTCTAAACATTTATTAATCGCTATCTAACCTAAAGTCCTATGGGAGATTGGGATTTGATATTTAATAAAACGGGAAAAGTTTTTTTCAAAATCCAAGAAGACATGGCGGAAGTAATATCACTCTTAAATGAAGCGAAAGCTAAGAAGATTCTTGATTTGGGTTGTGGTTCTGGAAGGCATGCAGTATTTCTTGCAAAACAAGGTTTTGATGTATATGCAACGGATATTTCAAAAGCGGAATTAAAAATGACAAGAGAATGGCTGCAAAAAGAAGGTATTTCCGCTGAACTCAAAGAACATTCCTGCTATGAAAAGTTCCCCTTCAGAGATGATTATTTTGATGCTGTAATCTCAACCCAGGTCATCCATCATAATTTTCATGATAAAATCAGATTTTGCATTTCAGAAATCGAGAGGGTCCTCAAACCGGGCGGGATAGTTTTTATCACGGTTTCCGCAAATAAATACAAGAGGAGAGCGACAAAATTTGAAATGCCGGAACCACGGACTTATGTCCCATTGGATGGAGAAGAAAAAGGATTGCCTCACTTTATTTACACAAAAGCTTTGATTATAAAAGATTTCAAGGATTTTCAGATATTAGGTTTGCACATGGATAAAGGAGAGCATTGGTGTATTCTTGGACGATCAAAGTCAGCGATATAATGCTTTGACATTACACCAATTGGGGTTTTCTCCCGATCTCCTTTCTTCCAAAGCTTGCTCAAGCTGCCCTTTCTCTATGAGGTCAAGCCACCTGCCGTAGTCAGCCAGAACTTCCCGTGTCTTGCAGGCACACCAATCCTGCTGACTTGCCGAATCCACCCCGGGCACGCCGTAAGCCGAATCGCCCTCGCTGAATGCCCTGTCCAATCCCGTGTCCTTGAATCCCCTGCTTTTCCCTGAAGGCAATGCCACCCTTATCCGGAACACATCATCAGGAGTGAAAATGCCATGCATGCCGTAGTCATCCTCTGCTGCCTCCACTGTTTTTAATGACAGCTCAAGGATTGTATCACCTGCAGCGAGCGATTGTTCGTAGATTAATGCACCATCTTCCTCCCGAACCGTGGAATTTTCACTGTTCATCATCCGCATGGCAATCATCCCGATCCGGTCATCAAGGGGCTTCGGCTCTTCGGCCTGCTGAGGGCATGGCCCGCAATATATTATAGAAAGCAACACTGGAACAACCGGATTCATCTTATCACCCCGAGCAGGGTAATGACAATTGATATATAAAGTTTTACTTATGACAGGATCAGCAGAAAATCTGCAGGGGCGAATTCATTTTTATCCGTTCGCTGTCTTGAAGGAGGAATTGTCTGGAAATCTGATATACGGACAATAATGAACATGATACAGAGCCGTTAAGACTGCTCATAGCGCTCCAGCGCTAGCACCACCCTGAACGTGGTGAACACGTGTGCCATCTTCTCTTCATCTGCCACATTAGGATACCAGAATCCCTCTGACGTCTGCCTGCGCTCCAATATTCCCACATACCTGTCAAGCTCCTCTTTCGGGTAGCCTGAATGCAGCAGGGCATCCAAGACATTGGCGATGGTCAGCGTGTCGTTCTTGAGCTGCGGCTCTTTGAGCGAGGAGAACGCGAAGTCCTGGTATTCTTTCAGCTTCTCTCTGTATGCCATTGGGACTGACTCTTCCTGGTTGACGATGTCACCCAGCACGTAAACTGTGTGGATCACGCCCGTGACCCTCGCTGCGAGGGTTGCCCTGGAGCTCTTCACCTTGTCTGTCTCGTCGATGAGCGTGCTCACGTATTTCGGCAGCATCTCAGGCTCGACCCTGGTCTTGTAGATGTGCCTGACGCACCAGCTCTCATCTGCTAGCCGCCTGAAGTAATCATCTCCTTGGTAGTGGAACTCGTTCAGCCAGTGGTAGTCTGTGCTGTGCGCGATGACCTTCTCAGCCATG
>Ga0180007_10004911_pt1 | contig 13917 bp, 15 predicted proteins | sample MM_PC_MetaG_FD_121122 | JGI IMG/M metagenome (GOLD analysis project Ga0180007, IMG submission 121122) | Groundwater microbial communities from the Aspo Hard Rock Laboratory (HRL) deep subsurface site, Sweden - MM_PC_MetaG | ecosystem: Environmental > Aquatic > Deep subsurface > Groundwater... | reverse complement strand
AACAGCTAGGGCCCCGATTATTTTTCTTGTGGGCCTAGTCGGTACCGGGAAAACCACCTTTGCCTACGCTCTTTCCGAGGCCCTTGGCCGTCCAATAGCCAGAATTCCATTTGGTGGAATGGGAAGCGCCAGAGATCTAAGAGGTCAGTCTAGCCTGCATTTAGAGTCAGAACCAGGTCACGTAATTAAAGCTCTAACTAGAGTCAAGGTCAAAAATCCAATTATCTTGTTGGACGAAATAGATAGGGTTACAGAAGAAGCCAGAGCAGACGTTATGGGAGTTTTGGTAGAGCTTTTAGATCCGTCCCAAAACGATCGTTTTCTAGATCACTATATAGACTACCCGGTAGACCTATCAGAAGTACTTTTTATAGCTACCGGCAACAATACCGGTAACGTGGCCACCGCCGTACTAGACAGGCTAGAACCAATCAGAATGCCAAGTTATACAGACCAAGAAAAAATCACCATTGGTAAAGATTACCTCTTACCAAAGGCCTTAAAATTGGCTGGTTTAGATAGTAACGTTGTTACCATAGATGAAAATCTTTGGCCCAATATTGTTAGACCTTTAGGTTACGACGCCGGCATAAGAACCTTAAACCGAACCATAGAAGGTATTACCAGAAAAACTGCTAAACTTATAGTTGAAAATAAAGTCCAGGCTGTTAACATTACCTCGACCAATATTAAAGATTACTTACCTAAATAAATGAGACTAGGCAACGCTCCAGAACTAAAATTAATTCCCTTAGGTGGGGTGGGTGAAGTCACCAAAAACATGTATGTTTATGAATACGGGGATTATCAAATAATTGTAGACTGCGGTATTGGCTTCCCCGACGAGTCCACCCCCGGAGTGGACTTTTTAATTCCAGATATTAGTTATCTTGAGAAGTCTAAGAAAAAGATACTTGGAATTATTGTTACCCACGGCCACATGGACCACTACGGCGGTTTGCCCTTTATTCTGCCTAGACTACCGAATATTCCCGTTTTTGGTTCCACCATGGCCATGGCCATGACAGAAGCAAGAATCAGAGAGTACGGCCTAAAAACTAGGCTTCAAGTTGTAGAAAAAGACCTAAAACTAGGCCCATTTTTCATAGAGTTTATCCACATGACTCACTCTACCCCCAACGCCAAACATTTGTTTATAAAAACTCCTACGGCCAGCGTTTATCACGGAGCAGACTATAAAATAGACCTTAATCCACCAGACGGCAATCCACCAGACTTAGCAACAGTGGCCAGGATCGGCAAACAAGGCGTTGACTTGTTCCTAACAGACTGTTTAGGAATAGAAAAAGAAGGTTCAACTCCGTCGGAAAAATTAATCCAAAATACCTTAGACGAACAAGTAAGAATAACCAAAGGCAAGTTCATCTTAACCACCATCTCCTCATCAATTTCTAGAATAGAAATGGCCATACAGGCAGCCACTAAATACAACAGAAGGGTTGCCTTGGTTGGTTTTTCGGTTGTTAAAAATGTAGAAATGGCTCAGAAACACGGCTTTATTAATATTCCTAAAGGAGCAATAATAAAGGCAGAGCAGGTGAAACATCTTCCCCCCCATCAAGTAGCTATTATTATTGCTGGTGCACAAGGTCAAGTAGGCTCGGGACTTTATAAACTTGCGGCTGGAGAGCATCGTCATATTAAACTGAAAAGCCAAGACAGGGTTGTTTTAAGCTCTAGCGTTATTCCGGGTAGCGAGTCTGGGGTCTATAACTTAATAGACACTCTTTATCAGCAGGGAGTGTCGGTTGCTTATTTTGGAAATACCAAAAATCTGCACGTTTCTGGTCATGGTTACCAAGAGGACTTAAAACTACTTCTTAACTTAATCAATCCCAAAAACGTTATTCCAATAGGTGGAGACATAAGACATACATACCTTTATCAAGAAATGGCTCTAAAATTGGGCTATAGCAAAACCCAAGCAATAATCTTAAAAGATGGCCAGACCATTATTATTAGCAGGGGTCAAGTTCGTCAGGGCAAGCCAATTGAAACAAAAAACGTCTATGTGGACGGTTTAGGGGTGGGCGATGTAGGTTCAACAATTTTACGAGACAGGCAAGCCATGGCTTCTGACGGAATATTGCTAGCAGTTATTCCTATAAACTCTCAAACCAATCAAGTGACCGGCAATATAGAAATAATTTCTAAGGGCTTTGTTTATATGAAAAAGTCAAAAACATTAATAGGAAAAACCAAAGACAAGATTATTGAAAGCCTAAGGGGGCTAGAAAAAACTAAAATACACGACGAAATGTTCATTAAAAAAAGAGTAGAGCAAGCTTTAGAAAAATTCCTTTATCAACAAACAGAAAGAAGGCCGTTGATAATTGCCGTTCTCTTTAAGGTTTAGGTTATACTAAACATACCTATGGCCAGAAAACGAGGCAGAAGATCCAAACCATTTAAACTTAACTTAAAAAAAGATACCACCAATTCTATACTGGCAATAATGATAGCTGGTATTGGTTGTTTATTAGCCGTCTCTTTTTCTAGGCAGGGACCGGTTTTAAGCTCGGTTTACGATCTTGGTAGCCGTTTACTTGGTTGGACCTATATACTTACGCCATTTATTTTTATTTCTGGTGGACTACTACTTACCAAGGTTAAGTGGCCAATTGCCACCCCTCAAGTATTTATAGGTTCTCTGGTTGCCTTAATATCTCTTGCGGGTCTTACCAAGTCTGGGCAGATTGGTCAGCAACTATTTCTTTCGATTAGCGCTCTTATTACTTCACCAGGAGCTTACATTTTCTATCTTGCAGGCGTTTTAATTGGCATTATTGTCCTTTTTGAAACTTCTTTAGAAGACATTTCCGTAGGTCTTAGTACCCTTAACAAGAAAATTCGAAAAATCCTATCAAAAACCAAGTTATTAGCCCCCAAGCGACCAATTTTTGCGAACAAGGCAGGTAAGTTCAAGATAAGGGGCTTGTCTTCAGAAACCAAAGAAGAGGTTGAATCACCAGCAGAGGATGTTGCTCAAGTGGAGCCTAAAATGGAAGTGCAACCAACCACAAAAACAGAAAATCTTATCTGGGCACCACCACCACTTAGCCTGTTATCAAGTGAAAAATCAGCCAAAGCAGATAGGGGGGATATTAACGCTAACGCCGCTATTATTGAAAAAACTCTAGACTCGTTTGGTATAGTCGCCAAGGTAATAGAGGTAAACCAAGGCCCGGCCGTAACTCAGTATGCAATAGAGATTGCTTTGGGTACAAAATTAAGTAAAATCACCGCTAGACAGTCAGACCTAGCCTTGGCTTTAGCCGCTCCTCAGGGTCATATAAGAATAGAAGCTCCAATTCCGGGCAGATCATTAGTTGGGGTAGAGATTCCTAACAAGTCTTTGGAGTTCGTTTCCATTAAAGAAATGCTTACCTCGGATCAAATGCGGGCAAAAACATCTCGCACTATGGTATCTCTAGGACTAGACGTTGCTGGTAATCCTGTAGTAGTTGACATAGCCAAAATGCCCCATACCCTTATTGCTGGCGCCACTGGCTCTGGAAAATCAGTTTGTATTAATGCTTTTATCGCTTCTATTCTTTTTAGAGCCTCACCAGACGAAGTTAAGTTCATTATGGTCGACCCTAAAAGAGTAGAACTCACTGGATACAATGGTATCCCCCACTTACTAACCCCCGTTATTGTTGATCCAAAAAAAGTCGTTAACGCTTTGGGTTGGGCTACCGCAGAAATGGAAAGACGTTATAAATTATTTCAAGAAGTAGGAGTCAGAAATATAGCCGCATATAATGAGCTTTCTGGTTTTCAGGCTATGCCCTATATAATCATTATTATTGATGAATTAGCAGATATCATACTAATTGCTCCAAACGAGGTAGAAGAAAGTATTACCAGAATTTCTCAAATGGCTAGAGCTGTAGGAATCCACTTAGTGCTTGCCACCCAAAGGCCATCTGTAAATGTTATTACTGGTCTAATCAAAGCTAACATTCCTTGCAGAATTGCTTTTCAGGTTACATCAATGATCGATTCTAGGGTAATCATAGACACCCCTGGCGCGGAAAAACTACTGGGTATGGGAGACATGCTCTACGTCCCGCCAGATCAGGCCAGACCGAAACGAATTCAGGGTGCTTTTATCTCAGACAAAGAAATAAAAGATCTAATTACTTATTTAAAAAAGGTAAATGTTACCCCAGAGTACGAATCAGCAGTCGTTAAGGAAGTTGTTGTTCCTTCAGCCATTGGAGCAAATGGTCAAGATATTGGAGAAGTAGACGACCTGTTCAAAGACGCCATTGGTATCTGCATTAACAACAACAAGGCTTCTGCGTCATTATTACAGCGTCGTCTTTCTATTGGTTATGCCCGTGCCGCCAGAATAATTGACCAACTAGAAAGATCAGGTTTGGTATCTGCGCCAGAAGGCAACAAACCCAGAGAGGTGTTAATAGAAAACGCTAAAGCCTTTTTAACCCAAAACCAAAATGAAGACAGTCGGTGAACTGCTTATTAAAGCCAGAGAATCTCAAAACATCACGATAAATCAACTTTCTCGTGTTACTAAAATAGATCCAGAACATATCAAGAATCTGGAAAACAATCGATACGACAAACTTCCTCCACCAACTTTTATTAAGGGCTTTATAAGAAATATTGCCACCGTACTTAATCAAAATCCAGATGATTTAGTGGCTGTTTTTAGAAGAGACTATTTGTCTCCCAAACCCACCCTAACCACCATTCCCGTAAAAAATAAATCCAAAAAAAAACTGCAGATTAACTCCCAACTCTCTCTAATTGTTTTGGGCTGTTTAGTTTTTACTATTTATCTTGGCTTTCAACTTCGCGCTTACCTTGTTCCACCTAAGCTGGAAATAAGTCAGCCGTTACCTAAGGCGGTTGTTGTTTCGCCTTTGGTGGTGGAAGGTATCACCAGTTCTGGCTCTGTAATTCAGATTAACAAAAATAATCCACTGGAGCCAGACTCTTCGGGTTACTTTATCACCAATATCTCTTTACCTCCTATGGAGACGGAGCTAGAAATTACGAGCACCAACCGCTTTGGCAGAACCAGCAAAAAAACCATTCCCATCACTATCATCTCCCAATAAAACTGCGACCCCGGCGAAAGACGGTTCCGAACCTGTTTTCCTAAACAGTTGTTCGTAACCTTCAGCGGTCTGCAGCACGCAATCCCCCATCCCCACACCAACTTACATGAACGATCGTTCACATGATTTAGACCTTCATCATTCTTCGTCCCTTGTCATTCCCGCGGAGGCGGGAATCTATATAATATACCCACAACACTGTTTATCCACCAAACACGTCTGATAAACTCTAGTTAGTATGAAATATTCTGTAGCAAAATAATGAGTAAAGAACTATTTTTATTTCAATCTAGCCAGAATCCCGAATTTTTAGTGGGGCCAAGGGAAAGCTGGTGCTTTAATGAAGATTTAGAAAGATTTAGGCAAGTTGGCGTGGCCTCAATGAAACAAATGCGTGAACATTTTCCAGAAGCTGACTATCCTTATGTAGCTCTACTTACAGATATAGTTGCTGGCACCAACACTCTTTGTTTCATTAGGCCAGACTCCTCAGGGTTGGGTGGACTAAGAGGGGGTTTACAACATTGGAGTGCAGATTATGACGCAAGCACTTCAGTAGGACTCGCCCGAATGATTTACGAAGAACTAACTCGTCCTGATAGTGAATTTCAACATATGAAGCCCGCCACTTGCATTCTTAATTTCATTGGAGACCCGGTATTAAATGACGCTTTTCATCTTTTGAAAAATGAATATGGCTACGAAATAAAAAAAGTTGAGATAGAGTAATTTTGCCACAAAACACTTCTCCTTCACCCTGTTCAGTCGACCACATTGCATTTTCGCTCAAGCGGTTCAAAATTCTACCGCATTTCGCTCGGGACATCTAACACTGTATACCTGCCTGCCGGCAGGCAGGTCTGGCTCGCTCGTTGCACCTCCTCGACCCATATCCCTGCCCGCCCACCTCTGGCGTGGGAATCCAACCACTCTCCCATACCAACTTATATGAACGATCGTTCATATTATTTAGACCTTCGTCATTCTTCCACCAAAGCAAAACTCATTAACAATTCTCTTTGACGATACACTAATTTAATATTCATCATGAAGTCATCTAGGTTCCAGTAGGGTAGTATCTGGCTATTGTAGAGTTTTTTTGTTTCCGTATCATAAGAATTCAGTCTTACTCCAAAACCCGTAGCTCTTAACATGTCACCATAATCATCTAGTGTTCTGTTATATATAGTTAACGGATTAGAATAGTATTCTCCACCACGAATTTTCACTGGTATCTCAACTTTATGTTGTTCCATTTTATTTCCAACCCACATTACTCCAGTCGTCCTTTCCATTTCTTGATCCTGAGCGTATTCAATCAATTTTTGAACTAACCAATCTTGGGTTGGTACGATTATTAGAATGGTGCCTTCAGGACGTAGACATTCCCTTATTCCTGTTAATATACCCAAAACTGATTGATTATCTACTGAATGTAAAACCATGTTCAAAATCACTTGGTCAAAAGGTTCTAGGTTTAATTCAGCCATAATATTTGGAAATGATTCTGCCGAAGCTTGATAAAAAGGTACATCTTTATGTTCTTGTATAGCCATAGAAATCGTTTTTTTAGAAGGATCAATTCCTGTGACATCTATACCCAACTCAGCTAACCTAGCTGTGGTAAATCCTAATCCACAACCACAATCAAGAATCCGTTGTTCGTGGGTATATCCATGTAAATCATATGCATAGACAATAGCTTCCTGAATGGCAAGTTGATGCATTTCATAAGCTCTATCTCCCTGCCTAAGTTCAGTTAATCTAGTTTCTAAGTTTTTTTCGTAGGTTTCAATATTTGCCATTTCTTCGGTATTTTACCTTATTTAGGATTGCAACAACTAACTAGTTGCAATACTGCAACTAAAATTGGTGGGCACCTTCAAGATAAAAAACTTCTAAACAACTCCTTACACTCCAAACCAGCTTTGTATCTCACTCGTCTTTCACTTAAAAAACTTGGCGGCAAATCTGCAAAAGATATCCAGTCTGGTATATCTGCCGTCACTTCAAACGCATTACAAAATACGTGGAAAACATCAGCTTCCCTATCTGGCAATACTCCAGGCATATCACAAGCAATTAAATTATCAACCTTTTCTTTATGTTTTAATCTATTTTCAATCTTAAACACTAGATCATCCAATACCTGCCCACCAGATTTAAAATATCCCTTTGTTTCAGGTTTTTCTTTTTTGCTTTCCCTTAATTCTAAAATTACCTTCATCATCTCATCAACCGTACAGTTTTTACTCAGACCGGAATTCCCAAGAGTTTCCAAGTATCTATTAAAATTTACTTTAGAATATCCATCAAAATTGGCCACAAAAGTACCATATTTAAACGCCGAAGCAGCTAAGGTCGCCGATTTTCCATCGCCCGGTTTACCAATTAACCCACAGGCAACAATTGACTCACCAATCGTTTTTAAACTCTCAAGCTTGTCAAGATCGTAGCCTGGTCTATTAAAAGCCAGGTGTATCGCTAAAATAATTGGTAAGTTAAGCTCAGTTAAGCATTTTAAAAGTCTTTGTTTCTCTGCTGAATTTATATTTCTCTCTTTTCCTTTTTTCTCTACCATCTGGTCTTTAATGTCCACCTGATAAACCCTTGGCAACCACAAATCTGCTCTATCAATATCTTTTACTTTCACCAACTCCATTCTGGTTTTAACTCCATCACGCTCGTTTATGTCTTCGCCCAAATTTATTCTTTCTTCAAACAAACCAGACACTTTCTCTTGATCTACCACACCAGCCTCAATCGGTCCATCTTTACGTCTAAAATCGTGGTGAGATATATATAAATAACCATTCTCAAGGCATGTGTTTAAATCACCCATCACTTTAACTCTAATTTATAACCCACTTTGGGTATGACCACCAATTTATGTTTCTTTAATTTTTTCTCTAACCTCCTCATTGCCTTGCCAATCGCCTGATCAGAGTAGTCCTCATAACTCTCATTACCCCACTTCAAATCTGCTATTTCATCTCGTGTTAGCAACAAGTCATTACTTGCAACCAAGGCTTTAAGTAAAACCGCCTCCATATTCGTTAATCTATCGAACTGCTTCACACCCAACTCAAAAAAACTTAGATCTCTTTCTATTTTTATATCCACCCCTTTTTCTTCCACCCGTTTTTTCAACAAATTTTCCATTAACTTACCACCAACCCCCATCTTTTTCAGCCATATATCACCAGTTTTACTAAAGACCTCCAACGTCTTATCCATTATTCGCAATAGTTCTTTGTCACTTTCTAAACTACCCCATCTTTCTCTATTCACTGCTAAATACTTCACCAACCTGCTCAATCCCTTACTCATCTCGAATAGATTATCTACGTCTTTATTAGATAATCCAACCCCCAAACCTTCAATAAAATCATGGGTTTCGCTCCTATCATGAGTCCGCATGGTCCACTTATCATATACATGGCTAGATAAATACGAATCTTTATACTTTCTGCTATCTAAAATATATGGTGTATTCACCACCACCGCAAACTTCTGCTTCAGGTTCGCCTTCTTCATGTATTCATCCACTAATTTTAAGGACTCTTCTACCCCTCGTTTATCAAAATCCAAATCCAAAAAATTAAAATCACTCAACTCCTCACCCTCACCAACAATCCTACTTACTCTATTGCCAATCTTCTCAACATACTTCTTAATAAAATAACTCATTCCCATACCAGGGATCGTTAACAACACCACGCTCGCCGTTTCCTTTCTTGCCTCATCTATTTTACTCGCAAACTCTTTATAAAGTGGTCTTGTATATATTCCCATAACCTAAATACTACCACACACGAACGCCTGTCTCCTTTTTGTCCCTTTTCTGTCCTGCATCATCCTCAAGTATATAGGATGATATATCCATATCAACCAAGTACCACCTAACCCACTAAAAAAACCTTGCTTGATGCACATTTAAAAGCAAGGTTAAATTTCAAACCCAAAAGGAGAACAAAATGAAGAAATGGCAGTGGTTCTTAATGGCAGGCGGATTGTTTTTACTCATCATCTTGATGGCTGTAAATGTTTGTAATATCGCAGATACCCCTGAACCCACCCCAACACCAGTCCCATTCCAATCCCAGTTCCAATGGAGCGGGGAAGTCGACATCGCCACAAGTAATCTGCTAGAGGGGATATTACCGAACCCATACGAACTCGAGAAACAACTCCCACAAGAGTGTCGGTCAGAATACATTATGGAGATACCAAACCATTCATATCGCTCTGGCTGGTACGAGTGGATCCACACAACAGGGGAGGAATTTGTTTTCCAAACAGGCGACAAAGAAATACAAGGGGTGGTAATAAACGTAAAACCAGTAACAACGAACGGGGAAATAACTGTGGTGTTTGCGGCCTCGGGGGACAAAAGATTGTTTCAAGCTGTAGCTCACCAGATTCTAACGTCAATACATTGGGGAATTATCATTCAGTTTGACTTACCCGAACCCACCGAACTCACTGGCAACCTCCCCCTCTACACAACAGTCCCCGTTGAGTGCTGGGCTGGAGCATACGGAGGAGGATACTAAAACCTTGCTACACACCCAAAGGGGGAGATTTTCTAAAATTGCCATCTGGCAACCAAGAAATTTCTCCCCCTGTTTTTTCACAACTCGATTATTAAAAATAAAAAAACAAAGCAAAAAATGAGAATAGAAACAGAAACGCTTCTAGCTTTAGACTTACCTCTGCTCAAAAATAATCCCCATACAGGCAACATAGAACTATTGGCTGGTAACTTAAAACAACGTTTTGGTAGGGAGATTTCATCTTACTTGCAAAATGTTCAGGAAACTTTAGCGGATAGACCTCTATTAAATATAGAACGCGTTGACTGCGATTCAATTCGTCAAATGATTGAGCCCGTAACAACCACGATCGACAAGCTTATATCATACGAGCCCGTCAAAAAAACAGACCTAAATTATCTAGTCCAATATCTAAGTTGGAGCTTCTTCCAATCCGCCGAACGTGGCATAGAAGACCCAAACTATCAACCAACCACTCAATCACAAAAAGACCTCAAAAGCTTATTCAATACCTTAAGAACAATGCCTATCACCAGTTAATAAAAATTGTGCCCCCGGAGTGTAACCCTATTCTCCGCACCAACTTACATGAACGATCGTTCACATTATTTAGACTCTGGTTATAAACCTATAGTTTGATTATTCCATGGTTTTAGTGTAAAATTGAATTTGTTCGGTTGGCACATTTACTTTTGTTTTTTACCATAAAGACTATAAAGGAGGCTGTTATGTTTGCTAGACAATCTTTAGTTAAGTTACCGACAGACATGCTTGACGATACTAAGGCTACCCTTAAAACCATGGGGGTTGAGTTCTTGGGAGTTGTTGAGGACGATCCAATTTTTCAAAATGTAAGACTGCCTGAATGCTTAAGGTTGAATTTGGACGGAATAGACTGTAGGCAGCAGCATAGCTTTTTTACCTTTACCAGCTTGTTGGACGAAAAAGATCGCAAGCGATTTAGAATTCATGAAAGTAGAATCTTTTACGATTACAGTGCTTATATGTTTACGGAGCGACGTTTTGGGCTTAGTGTCGATTACGTGAAGAGGGGGGTTGTGGTGGTAACCGTCATAGATGGAAATGATGGGCTGGAAATCTTCCGTTCAACAAGTCTATCTTTCGACATGAGTAGTATTTTTTGGCAATGTTATTGTCGTCAGGCGACGGACAGAGCAACCCAAGAAGCCAAAAAATGGTTGTTTGAACGTTATCCTGAATGGGAAAATCCCGCATCTTACTGGTAGTGACAAAAAAATACCTCTGGGCTTTATTTCGCACTAATGCGAACAAGCCTAGGGGTTTTTTATTGCAAGTGCGTGTCCTTGACAATTATAGTCTTATAGGGTATAATACCCATGTCAATCAAGTACACCTATACCTAATCAATCCAAAAAGCCTTGTTTGATGCACATTTAAAAGCAAGGTTTAAATTTTCAAACCCAAAAGGAGTAAAAAATGAAGAAATTTTACTTGTTGCTCGCCTGCCTGGTCCTCGCTATCCTCTACTTATCCTTAAGCTCCATAACTCAACCAGGGTCTGTCTCTGATTCTGATTGGCACCCAAATAGTATTACGGTTCACAACAGTGAAGTAGTCGCTATTTTCGCCACTGTCTACTTCACTGATACGACTTTCACCACTGCACTGGGGGCAGAAGAGACTATCATCGATCTCGAAGATGGTCAACAGGTTGAATTGACCAACAACACCGAAAACCACCAAATGCACATCCTCGTCGATGGTGGTTACCTAACCGAAACCGATTTTAGCTGTAAAACGGACGATGATCGACAAATTATTATCCAACAAATTACCGTCGACCCAGGCTGCTTAATTAACCTAAAAAATGAAACTAATGACCTAATCAGTTTTACCGTCCAAATACTCAATTAACCTTGCTACACCCAAGGGGGGAGATTTTCTTAACTGCCATCTGGCAACCAAGAAATTTCTCCCCCTGTTTTTTTACAACCCAATCTTATAAACCGATCTCTTTGTCAGGAGATTTTAGCTGGTTCTTAAAATTATTTTCCGCTTTTTTAAGCGCCCCTTGTCTCACAGTATTTATAGCTGTCATTATATCTTGATTTTCAGGTTTTTCATCCACTCCTTTAAAATCTAGTTTTTTAACCAATGCGTTTATTGCATCCAGCGAATCCATGTATTTCCCAACAACTTCCCCCGCCGCCCTTTGTTCATTTTCACCCATATCGTTCGTAAATCCATGCAAAAACTCTTTTGTAATCTCCCACGCCGTCCTCTCACCATCTTCAATCTCTACTGCTTTAACCATCGTCGCCTCTGTGTTTATTTTATCCATATTAACTATATTTTAAATTTATAATAATGTTTTTAATTATAAACTACTTCCCCTTTTCTGTTTCTCTTAATCTTCTCTAAATACCTGTGGAACAACTTTCTAGCTGTTATATCTTGCATCAGCTTTGCATCTTTCTCCCAACCATCAGTTTGTTCAATCTTCCCTATCTCAGTCCTATTATTCGCAATCACCCCTCGTCCCACATGCCTAACTCCCCCAAAATTGATTCCCCCATCTTTCTCCCAAACACTTTTATCATTTACATCCTCCACTCCCTGCCTTAGTGCTATAAATTTGCCAAACGTTTCCTTAGCCAATTTTCCTTTATCGGTCTCATCAAATTTCGGCCCCTTTTCGCTCTCCAAAAAATCTAATGTCAAGCGATGCCTAGTATAATATTCAAGTACTTTAGCTTGATTATTTCTGTCAAACTGACTATCTTTTTCTAATGCAGCATGCACCTCTAGAGTAAAATTCTTAAGCAATGTCACTTGCTCTAACTTATTTTTTTCCGCTTCCAGTTCCTCACTAATTACCGTCTCTGGCACGACATCTACAACATTTTGAGTTTCTGTAACTGGCTTCTCCGCCGTTTGTCTTGCCCTTTCAGTCCTCAACCTATCCATTTCTTGTTGAATATCTCCCCGCCTTTCTAATATTTCAGATATCTCACCTTCCATGCCCGCCACACCCTGAACCGCCAACAACATCTCTGCTGCATACTCAACTTTTTTAACATCTCCAAAATTAGTCATACTTAAATCCTTAGCCAAACTCTGCCTTGTATACTCTGCCAACATTCCTCCAGCTACTTGCTCATTGACATCACTTAAAGTATTTTCACCCCTAGCCTTTGCTACTAACCTGGCTAATACCACGCCAGGCTTAGCAAAACTCCATGCTTTTTCGCCTACTTTATTAACTTCTTCTATCACATCGCTTTGTTCAAACGGTAAACCTGCTTCTTCTAAATATCCATGCAACTTTGTTCCGTCTACATTTGTCGTAGCTCCCAAACTACCACCCTTAAACTCACGCCCTGAATTCTTTGCGTATAAATCATACCCCCTTGCCCCTGCTGTTTGCACCCTTATATTATTTTTAGCTTCATCATCCACCCATTCACTTCTGCACAATGCCTCTACCATAGGCAAAGCCCCGCTAGAGGCATCCCTACCCCGCTCGGTCTCCACCACTCTTGTTTTCTCCATTACTCTATCCACCACTCCCCCTTGCACCAACCAACTATTAGCCTCCACTACCTTGGCCGCTCCTTTCCAGTCCTCGCCTGCTACCATCCCTTCTAACCCTCCTTGTACCCGCGCCCATTCTGCCGACGTCGCTTGCCATTGCTTTCCCCTCTCTTCTAATTTCTGTTTTAAACCAGGCCCATCTAATTTACCCAGATCTTCGCTACTTACTGGATCCAGCCTTTCTGCCAAGCTAAAGGCGTGAGGCACGTCAGATTTGAAAAAATTTTGATACTCATCTTCAGATTTTATTCTCTTTTTTCTCCCCGCATCAGACAATCTCTTACCCGATGAATACTTATCCGATTTCAGTTCCGCCACATGTTTTAATTGGACCTGAGTCTCTTTACTCTGTTTATCTTTTGCCTTCCTTTCTGGTGAATTTTCCTCCCACAACTTCTCATCCATTATTTTACACACCTTTTTCATCTGTTCATGACGGCCCGTCCTTAATTCCTGCTCCAACCCACCTCGCTCGCCCAAGGCCTCTGTCATTGTGCCTGACTCAACTTGTATTGCCTGTGGTTGTGGTTGTATTCCCTCCATATACCTTTATTTATACCATAAAAATCCGCAAACTAGCATTTCCCCAATAATTTATCACCCAAAATCAATCAAAAGGCTCAATACCCATCTTTGCATATTCATCATGTAAATATTTGTAATTTTTGGGCTTT
>Ga0180007_10004910_pt1 | contig 13917 bp, 18 predicted proteins | sample MM_PC_MetaG_FD_121122 | JGI IMG/M metagenome (GOLD analysis project Ga0180007, IMG submission 121122) | Groundwater microbial communities from the Aspo Hard Rock Laboratory (HRL) deep subsurface site, Sweden - MM_PC_MetaG | ecosystem: Environmental > Aquatic > Deep subsurface > Groundwater... | reverse complement strand
TATATCAGCATTAACCCCACCCATAGTAGCTTTGGTTATTACTGACCAAGTTGAACCATCAAAACATAACACCTTTGCTGCTGTAGAATCAGTTGCTGCCGTAGTATTTTGAGTTCCTATATACAATTTGCCATTATATATAGCCATTGATTGCATAACTATATCAGCATTAACCCCACCCATAGTAGCTTTAGTTATTACTGACCAAGTTGAACCATCAAATACTAACAATTTAGCAGCGGTAGAATTAGTTGCTGCTGTTACATTATAAGTACCAATGTACAATTTATCATTATAAACAACCATTGATTGCATAACTATATCAGCATTAACCCCACCCATAGTAGCTTTGGTTATTACTGACCAGGTTGAACTATCAAAACATAACACTTTTGCTGCTGTAGAATCTGTTGCTGCTGTAATATTTGTAGTACCCATATATAATTTGTCATTATATATAGCCATTGACTGAATATCTCTATCAGCATTAACCCCACCCATAGTAGCTTTAGTTATTACTGACCAAGTTGAACCATCAAAACATAACACCTTTGCTGCTGTAGAATCTGTTTCTAATGCAGCATTAAAAGTCCCAATATACAATTTACCATTATATATAGCCATTGATTGCATATATGTATCAGCAACTACTCCACCCATAGTAGCTTTAGTTATAATTGCTACAATTCTTTCAAAAAATATTTTTTGTAAATTTTCCCAATTAAAAGTTTGTTGATGTAATGCTAAATCATCGCCAGCCACTAAATAAGGATTAGAGCCATCAGCGTAGATTGTCATTGTCCTATCGCTCGAAGTATTAGCGTTTTGCAAACTCGCTACGCCAGTAGAAGCGCCGCCAATCTTTAACTTTCCAGCCGCAAAAGTGTTGGCATTACTATAAGTGTTAGCGCCAGTAAACGTAACGTCTCCACTGAATATCCAGTCAAGAACAGAAATAAAGGTGTCCCACTGAACAATGCAGTTGGCTAGATTAATGACACTATTATTATTGTACGGATAATTAGAACCCAGAAGATCAATTCGCAATTGATTCATATCCTTAACAATAGTGTCAGCCCATTTTATTAAAGGCACACGAATATCGTCCCAATTAATCTCACGAATAGTTGTGCCGCGCTTCCAGCTTTTTAAAATGTCTAATTCCTGAACGCTCATCTACACCCCAAATTGTTTCACGTGAAACATTATATTTTTTCACAAACAATATAAAACTCTCCGGTGGCAGCCGCCGCTGAAACAACATTTGCACTCACAGCAGTGCAAGTTCTGTTATATTTTTGTAACGTAATGGTTTTTGTTGTTGTAGTTGACCAATCGAAAACAAAAGTTATAAAACAAGGATGAAAGAATTCTCCACTAGCCGCTGCCGTTGCTGGTATATAACCCCCAGAATTAACTGCGTAAGAAGCGTCAGTTCCATCTGTAAGCCTAAAGCCAGTGTCAATCTCAAATTCAGTAGTGGCGGTCGAAGTTGCTCTATGAGTAAAATAACAAGTCACTCGATACTGACCTATCATCTCAGGCTTAAACGATAGCGAAGCATTAACGGCATCTACTGCCGCCCAAGCCGAATCCGCTGATGTGCCTATAGTGATATTGCCACCGTTATAATAATCAGTCGCGTATTGTTTATTGAACAACGTGGCTGTCATGTTAGCAGTGCCGTCACCGTCTAAAGTATAAGCAGAACTAGTTCCCCAAGCATCCTTGGCTATCTGAATTATATTAGTGATGACTGAGTTATTAATGTAATATTCTATCGAACCCGAACTGTCATCTCCTACCGCAGCGTTTAGTTGCGTCTCTGTTAACATGTTATCATCAGCATACCCCTCAGTTACCGCTAAATCAGTTATTGTAATTGCCATAAATATTCCTCCTAAGTTACAGTTGAAGTCGCAGCGTCCTCTGCATACTCTCCCTCAATTATAAATCCAAAAATATCACAATCTTCATCCGCCGTTGATGTTGACGGAGTTTGACTAAAAGTTATTTGTATCGATTCGCCTGATCCCAACAATGGTATAACTTCTTTTTTAATTCTACCCGATCCACCAATAACATCCTTACCTATAATAGCAGTGCCTATCAAAGATGCTCCTCCAGATGTCATATCAACAGTTTCTGTTTTACTTTCATTATTATCAATTTGATACGTCATTTTGAATTCACCCTCGTCTTGAGGTTTAAAAAATACCCAAATATTCTTAAAATCACTTGTAACGTCCGGCTTGGTAGTTGGATAAATGAGAGGCGTTGTTGCGTACATCTCTACCGAATTGCCAAAATCTGTCGTTATATCCGAATCGAGTACACCTATATTAAGAGCTTCCTGACCCACTAGCACTCTTGATTTCTTGTTCCTGTCCACATATTGAGTCAGTCCGGCACAATCGTAATCCTGCCACCTGAACCATTCGTTGATCACAATATTGTAACCCAACAAATCAGAGTTTGTTGATTGTCCCCTTCGAGTATAGGCGAACAGATATGAGTTAAGCTCAGGACTATAGATAGCTCTCATGTTTTTAGCCTTTTTAAAGCTCACATCCTCGTTATAAAGTTCGTGAATGGGATACGACAAAAAGGCCGCATCTACGTCACCAAACTTGTCTGTCTTACTGAGAGAGTGAATTCCTCTCTCCGACGGCCAAATGATGTCGTTTGGTGTAGCTGCCACTGCATTATGAGACAAGCAACCGATGCCTTGAACTACAGGTTCTAATACGAATGAAGTAGAAGCTAAATCGTCTGAAGTTATCTCCCTGACCCTATACAACGATCTTCGCTTAGCAACGTATAAATCGTTGAAAAACGATGGAAATATGGCAGTAATACCAACAGGATCGTTATCTCCCAGATCGATGTCTATCGATCCTCCACCGCCTAGAACAGTCCAATCGGTAGGATCGTCAACGGCTGAATAATACAACCTATGCGGCGCTGTTTTAACTCCAGCCGCCCAAGCTCTTCGTCGATGAACTCTAACCATAGAACCAGCTGGAGGCGTTCCAGCCAGATCAGCGAAATTGCCACTCATAATCCAATACTGAGGAACAGAGCTCTCGAAGAACGCCATCAGATAACCGCCAAAAGCTTCAAACGAAACCTGATCGTCAGCAACCAAAGTTGTAGTGCCACTTATATCGCTGAAACGACCGTCGCCGGAATCAGCCCAAAGTTTACCTCCAGCGAACACAACTATCTTTTGGGTTTGAACTCCCGATACGTTACGCCAATAATCAGTCATACCTCTAAAGTTCTGACTAATTGTCGGTGTAAACCCCGAACGATAATAATTATTCAGTCCCCATTTCTTTTTCCTCGATCCGTTAACTGTGAATATAACATTGTCGCAATCGTATAAACGACCTGGATCTGACGTACCAGGAATAGAGCTTTGATCCATTCCACCAGAAGCTGGCCAAACAGGCATTTTAAATGTAGTCTTTTCTGCCATAATTCCTCAATCATAAGGTGTATATGTGGTATCAAAATAACGTCCTAAATCACCATCTTCTGGATGAAGCCTCCTTTTGTTGTTTCTCCAAACTCCGCCAGCCATTAATCTAGGCCTGTCGTCTGTAAATTCAGAATCGTTTTCCATGGTTTTCAATTCATCACCAAATTTTCTCTCCCAGAAAGCAGCAGTTTCGTCACGCCGTTCCCGGCTGAACATATCTGCCAAAGCACCGTAAACCAGGATCTGTCGCTTTTCCACAGGGATTAACGGTTCGTCTGCGTCTGCGTCTAAAGGTGTAATTTTCTTCATATAGCTGATATGCAGAATATAATCTTCGTCCGGTATATGCGGAAAAACCAGCAGCTTTAAATTCTTTGACGTTGAACTCGACAAGAAGTCATAGCCGAGCAGGAACGAACCTAACGGCTGACCTTGATAATTCTTAAAGCCTGAGACCGAACACGCTATAGGTTGACCTTCTAACTCAGGATTTCTCGCCATAGCTTCGATGATCTCCCTGTGAGAAACCAATTCCATCGGTTTATTTCGTTTGTCATGCCAAGCCAAATCCAACTCTTCACAATCAGGAAAAAGACCGTATTCGAACTTAAACATAGTGTAAGTCGCTTCGGTGTTTGTAGTACCTATAAACTCGCTTGCCAATATCGCCACCTGAGTTATAGCATTTATAGCCACGACTTCCTGCGCTTCATCTTCACCTGTAATTCTAAGCCACCAGCCTTTTTTATTAGCGTCCCAAGCAGTAGAAGTGCCTGTAATTTCCCGACTGCCATTGACTACAGAAATTGTGCCTGTGCTATATTTAGCTTCGATTTTAATATCTCTACGTTCTTTTCGCCATCTCCATTTCTGCCTATATGCAATTTCGTTGTATCTGGAATTGATAAAATCCTTGCACGCAGCTAGAGCATCAGCTTGAGACGTAGGCAATTTTATTCTACGCAAAACACCTTCATATAAATCCTGAAATGTCTTTTGCCTGTATAATGTCATTTACTCTCCAATCTTTTTCACTCCTGCACGAAGTGCAATCATACCACCGAAGCCTAAAAAACCCATAGCGGCTTCCCATAAAGTTTTGTCAATCCAACCCATTACCATTGCGAATGTTGCTCCCGCTCCTAATGCACCAAAAATGTAAGTCTTGTAACCTCCCATATCAGCCTCCCTTATCAGCCTCCCTTATTGTTTAATAATCAAGTTTTCAATCTTGCCTTTTATATATCCAACGTCCTCTTTAGTGATCGTTATGTTTTTGCGAGCATAATCTACGCTATCCTGCACATTCTTAACCTCAGACATTGTTAGAGTAAACATGCCACCGATAACAGCAATCGCTATGCTGACAACTATCACAAAAACGCCATGTGATAACTTATCTTTAATCTGTTTTTGCAAATCTTTCATATTATCTTGCATTTCAAGACGTAAACATCGGACTCGTTCCATACACTCTGTCTCCGTCACCCCTGCCATTCAGCCTCCCAACTAATGACATACATCCTCAATTGGTTTTTTTATTGCCTTCATATTATTTTAAGTTATCCTAAATATTTACGACCTTTATAATATTCGTTTAATCGTTGTGTCTTTGTTAGTGGGAATTTCCATAATCCTACTGGCCCTATATCCCCTCTAAAATTTGCTATATATTTACCAATATTGATCGCTAACCCTGTCTGATCAACCATGTCTTCGTTGTAACCGTTTGCGCTATTTAATACATTACCTTTATCAACATAAATCTGAACTCTACTTGAACTTAAAGATTTATCATAAACACCTGTAATCATTGACCATTTATTTTGAGGCAATGCAACAAGCCCGCTACTAGTTGAACCTGAAGCAGTAATGACATAAAAATAAAAGTTACTTGTACTAGGAGCCTGATACAATAGCCACTTATAAGTAGCTCCGCCAGGTCTTCCTATAATTGCACAATTCCCTGTTGTTGCCGTTGGCCTAACCCAACAACTTACTGTCATTTGTCCTGTAATATCTAAGTTTCTGTTATCCGCAACGGTTAAATAATCCCCACCATCATAAGTATTATAATTATCTCCACTCGCTTTAGTGGGGAAAGTTGAAGCAGTTGTTCCATCTCCGTAAGTAGCATCATATCCTTTACCTGATAAATCACTCGTAGTAAACGGAGCTGCACTACCTATCTTATCGTGCATTGGTAAATTCAATACATTTTTGTTTTCATAATTAAACGTACTCCCTTGAAAATCATCAAGGCACTCTTGTGCTGTCCACGATCTATTAATTATTTTTAAATCTTTAATGCTACCATTAAAATCAGTAATATAATTACCTATCTCAAACTTCCCAACTGGTGTAGTTACATTCTCTGCGTAACCATTTACCTGTGATGCAATAGCACCATTCATATAAAGTTTAAGTCTATTTGAGGCCAGGCTACTATCATACACACAAACAAAATGCCTCCATGTACTTAATCCAAAAGAATAAGCTGGTGTATATGCAGTTCCGCTTGCGGACACTACATAAAAGTACATATTCGTACCACCTGCCGCCTGATAAAATAAAACTTTATATGTTCCATCGGTATCTTGTCCAAATATAGCAGTATTACCAGTTGTTGCTCCTATATTTATCCATCCAGCTACTGTAAAATTTCCCCCATAATTAAAGTCTGGTTTAGGATAGCTTATATAATCACCAGTACCATCAAAAACACCAACCCCATTCTCAATAACTGGATTGCCTGATATAGTCCCACCATTATTTGCCACAGAGGCGTTGTTACGAAAGTTTTCCGCAAACACAACATCGCTTGCTGCTGGGAAAAGGTCTTTATCTTTAGTGCTCATATATCTAACACCTCTTTTTCAATAATCACAGGATGCCACTCGTTTTGAATTTCAATAGCTATCTCAGCCAAAACCTGATCCTGTATGTGAACATTGTAATTCTTTAAAATAAACTTTTGTGCAACCTCCGCCAAATCCTTTATCAAAATAGGTTTGTCTTTTAAATTAATATATTCCTTCATTTTATTTTTAACTGCCAATCGTTGAGCATCACTTAAAACAATTTTTAATGGCGGCGCTGGCTCAACCCAATTTTCAGGATAAACATAAATCATATTATCTCCTTTATGCAGCAACAACATTCCCGTCCGCACTAAGTGGAAACCAGCGGCAATAGAATGTAATGTCCCCATCTGTTACCGTTCCAGTTGTCGTTAAAATAACATCTTGTCCGTTACTGACTATTCTATTCGCCCAAACACTCTCTAACTCAATAGTCGCATCAGGTGAAGCATCATGCCATATTTCGTTAATTCCCAACCCTGTTGCATTTGCAACCTGAGCTATGAAAGCGGTTGTCGCTCCCGATACTCCAAGCTCTGCAGTTATAGAATCCGAAGTCGTTAATGCAGTTTTGCAAACACCAAATACAGCCATCACAACATCACCTGTTACAGTAAAAACGCTGATAGGTGTTGCGCCTGTGCAATCAATTGATTTGCTTACATATTTCCAATCTCTCATGGGATTCTGCATATTATATCTCCTTTCTTCTGCCTTTAACGATAACCGTGTTAGTCGCTCCGTTTGCTACTACCACAACCCGAAGATACTTATAGTTACAGTTATTTAAAGAGATTGCATAAGTTAAAGTACCGTTAGTTACCGACCAGCTATTTGTTGTCACGTTGTTCTTGTCGTCATAAGCATATAACTGTATCCAATCGCCCGACGTTGTGTCTTCATCGTTCATGCCTTCAATCGTCAATGTCAAAGTACCATCTGCGTCAATCAATTTACCGGAGACTGAATAATCTCTGTATCCTTCCATTAGCAACCCTGAGCTTGAAGGATAATAATGTGATGCCGCAGTTACGTTAGTTGTATCTACCAAATCATCGTCGGGCACAGAGTCACCTTTACGATTAATTATCTCACCTCTAAAAGCTGTATTAGCAGCATGATAGCCCTTATTCTGGGCTCTAACTCCGATGTAATAAGTATCACTTGCAGCGAATGGAGTTCCTGCTCCGGCAACTGTAATCACATTTGCCGCCGCTTTTATCGATACGCCGTTGACACCGTTGATTAACCGCTTGGAGAATGTTGATCCTGATGGGAAATAATCTATGTGAGTAACATAACAATTCGCATCCGCTATTGTAAAAGGTGCGCCTGAACAAGTTATTGTTGTGCTTGATGTGTAAGTTGCTGCAAAATCCACCGGAGAAATATGAGTCGGTGGGATTAAAACCGCTGCTCCAACATTATAAACAACAACCGGATCATCAGTTATCGCAGGAGATTCTTGCCCTGTTGTTCTTGCCAATACTGCGGCTGTAGATGTTCCATCTGTTATCTTCTGAAAACCTGCTCTTGCCACTGCATCCATTGTTGGTAGATCGTTCGTGCCGTCTGTAATTTTACTAAACGGAGCGTTAGTCTTGGCCGATCCAGTCGGTGGAACCGTACCGTCAGCTCCAACTTCCTGAGTTGCAACAACAATCGTAGCTGTAGTTCGAGCTGTGTTAGCAGCTTTTACATTAGCCCTAACATCAGTGTCACTGTCTTTAACTTCAACAGCTCCCAATTGAATGTCAGAAACAGCAATTTTAGTTGAACTTCCATCTATAATAGGCATAAATATTTCCTCTCTTTACGATGCAAAAGCATAATAAGTTATTATAATTATATCGCCTGTTGTATCGCCATCAAAATACATGTTCTGCATGTCAAACGCAGGCCAATCTCTACCCGACAGAGGAGAAGAAGAAAAAGCCCTAACAGTTCCTGGATAAATAGGTTTAGCTGTATTATCTACATTATTTCCGACATAAACATTACCAGAATTAGTAGCTAACGCAAAAATTTCAACATCAGTAGTAAACCTATTATGCCCTGCTCCCAGTTCTGTAGCAGTGTAAATCGGTTGAGCTGTACCTGCTAAAGTCAAAGTCTTTCTGTAATGTTTTATCAATAACGGTCTCGACATAAACTTCTCCTTTCAAATAGTTAACTGATTGGAAAAGAGCTAATTACTTAGCTCTAATCCAAACAATTAACGATCCTGTGCAATAGCCACATAATCAATTGACAGAGTGTTAGCCACAGCTTCACCTGTCAGATGAGCCAACGAACACTGCATTAACGCAGTCGGTATCGTTGTCGTATGTGTAGCAACTAAATTATCGTTTACATAAAATTCAATCTTGCTAGTACCTGTAATTTTAAAACCAAGTTTGACAAAAGTGTCGTCACTCAATGTCGCTACTGCTGACGATGTAGTCACTACAGACGAAGCGCAAGACAAACAATTAATACTCGCGCTTGCATCAACTACCTGGAACCCAATATAATCAGTTCCAAAACCAGCAATAATGCTTGTGTCCTGAACATGAAGTCCGACAAAGATATCATTCTGATCTGCATCGTTACTAGCAATGTACGTCTCAAACCAAAGGTTCTTACTAGCCGCCGGAGCAAACGCTTCGCCAGTTGTTGAAGTACCAAGTTGAATTTGTGTTCCATTATCTTCCGTTGCTATAGACGTTAAAACCAAAACACCATTTCTGGTGTCTGCAAGTGCCTGAGTACAAGAACCGTTTGTCTCAGTCACTACCCAATGACCCGTATCAAAACCAACAAAATCATCTACATATTTACATATCTTACTAACTGGCCTCGCCTCTAAATAACAATCCTGCCACATTCCGGCATTGTCCCGTTCTTTGACTCGATAGGCGATTCCGTCTAAATCTATAACTTTATTAGCCATAACAATCTCCTTTTAAAGTCAATTAACAAGCTGACATTACACCACCATCGGCTGCGGATGCGGCTCTACTTGAGTAAACGATTGCTGCTGAATTTGCATCAGCGTCAGCATAACCAAGAATTCCGCAATCATGTAAAATAATATAACCGTTATTCGGACTCGTTCCACCTACCAGCGAAGTCTGTGCTGATAACGCACCTGCGTTATAATTGTGAAACATACAATTATCAAAATACTGAGTTCTGTTGATTGAATCGCCAGCGCCTACAAATTGAATAGCAACATGTGCTGCCTGACCAGATGTAGTCTGTGATAAAAATACGCAATCCTTAAATACGTTACGAGCACAACCAGACGCGAACGACATATTCCAAGTTGCATTTGTTCCAACACTGTTGATGGTGTCTGAACCAATAATACACCTTTCAAATGTATTCTCACTAGCACCACTTAAAGCCAAACTATTAGCAGCGGCTGTTGCTGCCGGTGTTGCGTGACAAGCACCAATCATATGAACATTGTAAAAATAGTTTCTTACTCCAGAAGTTACTTTTATGCCACCGAGTGCAGTAGCATCACTGCCATAATTACCAATACTCATGTTCATAAAAACATTATTAGCTCCGGTGACATCAATCATATGAGTCAAATCCGTTGCTGTTGAGGCGCTTGCTACTCTGGCTCTCTGAGCAAACATAGTAGGTGCGCAAACACCAACTACAGTAATACCATGTTTCGACCAAGTTAACTCCTCAGTCAAATAAGAAGTACAGCCAGCGGTTGTAGTTCCGTATGACCAAAGAATAATTCCGTCGCCTGCGCCAGAAGTACAAAGTCCGTATGCTGTCTGTAAATCAGCAAGGGCTTCTTCTTTACTTAAACCCGAGCCATTGCTAGTAGCACCTGGACAAACATGAAAATATTTTCCAAAAATCGGAGGGATTCCACCTAAAGCTGGGATTCCCATACTAGAAATACCATGAGGATATCTTGTGACCATAATAAACTCCTTTATCCAAAATTAACCCTTGTTGTTCTGACATGGGGAAGTCAGAAATCTCGCCGCAAGATCAACAAGGATTATTAAGCGGCCAAATTACAATTCATTAAATTCCAGGGCTACCAAAAACGCCTCTCCACTCAGACCAACCCGAACTAAAACGACAACGAATCTTTGTCTTTGATGCGTCTGCATCAAAGTCGTAATCCGAAGAAACATTCACCGGCTCTCTATCATTGAACTTCAATGAATGTTGGTTTTTATCTGAGATAATAAACCACGCATCAGGATCCGTCAGATACTGCCACATAACCCAATCAAGATTTTTCATCTTGAACGCGTTGATAGCGTTCTCTGCGTTATCCGGTCTTAAAGTTGATTTTAACAACTCTTCTCCTGTGAATTGTAATTCACTCGGAAGCAGCAGATACTTCGGTGTGATAAACACCGGCAAGCCTCTTTCGTCTGTAGTGTCGTTGATGTCAACCAACGCCTGACGAAGAGAAGTAACACTGAGATCCGCAGCAGTTGTTAGTTCGTTCTGTTCAGTTCCTCCACCAACTAGCGGATGATCTGTTGCAAACAACTCTTTACCGTCAGGGCCAACAGCGCTGGAAAACCCATTATTAAAATGAGCCGCAGCGATAACCTGACGAGTAACGAACATAGAGTGCGCCAAAGCTTTTGCGCCTTTGGTTACGATATCAAATCTATCGTCATCAATCATTTCCTTGGAAGTACGAAGTCCCAAGGCGTATGTTAGATGGGTATATGTTTTATCATATGCCTGATAGTTTTGATCGTAAGTTACAGCTGAGTTCTCAGCTTTTTCTACCGCAGCACCGAACCCGGTGATTGCCGTATCTTGCTCGCCCCATCTTGTTGATTTCTTAATATTGAAAATATAAGGAATCAAATCAGGATGATCAGCATACTGATTTATAATTACATCTTCCAAGAGCGGCAATGCCTCACTGAAAAATAAATCAGAAAATCCAGTTCTTAAATTAGCCATATATTCCTCCTAATAATTAACTTTTAAAAACACCATGAATCATGTTAAGCCGTCAACGCCGACTGATTTATAAACGTGGTTATTGATGATGCAAACCAATCTATTAAATTCGCCAAAAGCGTTGTTCGGATCGGGATACAAACCAATAACTTTCAACGGCAGCGTTGCTGTTGTCGTCTGAGAATCCTCATCAATTTCCATATTTGATAATCCATTAGTAGCATCTGTAACTACAAAATTGACATTACCAAACATGTCTGTCAGTGCCGTACAAGTACCAGTTCCGTCATCAGTCTGTGCTTCTAAAACAACCATTGGATCGTCACAAACCAAAACATAACCACCAGAACTTGCAGCTTTTGCTTCCATGGCAACACCAACAATCTGAGTGTCGGAAGCTGCACTGCGATCTACAACACCAGCTGTAGTCACAGTAATTAAACAACCAATTCCAATTATACTATTAGCAGCCGCCAGCGGATAAGATCTACCACGTCCAACCTCTCCACCGGATAACGAGCCAATAATGGTAAACCCATGCGGTCTATCTACATTAGCCATACTAATCCTCCTTTGTTACTCCATGTCGATCTTTGAACTCTGTTTTTACATCAATTACACTTTCTCCTCTATACTGATTTTGACTTTGCAATGAAGCTTTAGACTTAACCAAATTTTCTCTAACCATAGCCTTTCTTCGGTAATACGCTTTCAACTTAGCCGCTTCTTCTTTGGGCAGTCTAGCCAATATCAATTCTCCGGCCCTTCTAAAAGTTCCGAAGCCTTTAACAGTTGCAAACCCATCTTTGTTGGCGTTATCCTCTCCTGAGTCATTCCCTGTCCTTACCGGTTCCCAACCATTCCAATGAGTCCAACCGTTCTGTTCTAACACCTGAGCGTTAATCCATCTGTATTCAAATCTTTCGTCTCTATCTACAACTGCTAATCTGTCGCCATATTTAAACACTCCTTTAGGTTTAATTACAGGCGCACTAAAAGTTCCGGCAGATCCGAATGTTCCTTTGTTATCTGGCTTCGTCATATGTCCTCCATTTCTTTCCATGCGGTGAACCTTTTAATTCTGCGTATCGCTCCTCAGTAACACCAAGTTCTGCCGCGAGTTGTCTTTGCGCATCTGTTAATTGAGACGTATCAACTTTGCCAGTTGTGGAATTCAGAACCACACCCTGAGTTCTACCTTCGGCAGTGCGATAATCTTTAATAACATTATCTTTCTTACCGGATATTTGTAACTTCATAGCAGCTCTGATAACAGCATTATATTCAGCGTCAGGTGAATTCTTGTCATATAAAGCATTGTATTCTGCACAAGCTGTTTTAAACAACTGAGATTTAGGATTTTTAGATTCAGGAAACTCATCCCACATTTTTTTCTGATAAAACGAAATGTCTTGTTCTTTTTTGTTTCCTGTTTTATTTCTTTTTTAAGCTTCTCTCTTTCTACTGCCAACTTTCTGTCGAAATACGCTTCTGGATCGTCAGCGTAATCAATAGATTCTCCTTCCGGTTCCTCCACTTTCGCAGCCATGTTGTTTACTACTCTGTTTGTCACATCCGTCAGATTGTTAACCTTGTTCGTTATTTCACCAATAACATCAGTTAACGAATCCAGACGCGGATCAGTAGTGGTAGCATTGCTACCTGAGTCAACCGCTGGTGTGGCGGCCTTGATCTCGTCGCTCATAACTCCTCCTTGAGTTTTCTTTTCTCTACCTCTGCCAAATATCTCGCTTCGTATTTATCCAGCAGATTGAAAAAATATTTAACAGCACCCATTGCTGCTAATCTATTGTAAAGAATCTTATCAACATTATATTCTGCAAATAGAGGACGATCCATTCTTAACGGAGATCCTAGTTCGTCCGTCCATTCTTTTAACAAGAAATCTTTTATCTCAACTAACGCCTCCCAGCTACCATGCGCCTTTAATTCACTAACAGCTGAACCTAGTCGAATGTTCTCGTTTGCGTTGTGATATAAAACATTTTCTTTTTCCATATCTAAGCTCCCCTATTTTCTTCTCTCGCCTGAGTTCCTGCGGCTTCTTGTCCTGCTGGTAAGTTCTCCTGCGTTAACGGCCTGCCGGTTTCTCCAACCTGACCCGCAGCTCTCGCGCCTAACGACGGGCTGATCTGCATACCCGTTACATTCGACTGCTGAGCCTGAGCTGATATCATCTGCGCCATCATCCTATGCGCCTTAATAGCAGCCGCTAATTTACTCGGAGCGTCTGGCGAATTAATACCAGTAGCAACACCTTGTTGAAATGCCGGCTCCTGAGCAAACATTTCCAACGCGTCAGCTTTAGCATTATGATCATCGTTAACGACAATCGTTGGCATTTCGCCTTGAGTTATTTTCGCAATCTCGTCTCTTAACGATAAAGCCGGCTGAACATTCTTTGGCTCGGTTATGAAATCGTCAATTCCGAGAGTACCATATTTTTCCAAAACATTTTTACTGATGTTATAAATATTTAAAGGACTGACAATTCCCGTCTGCAACATTATTGGGTTCAATAACATTTGCGACATTAGGATCGCATTTTGTTTTTCAAGTTCACGATTAGAATTGTTAGCGTTAGCCATTAGAATGAAATCTAAT
>Ga0180007_10004909_pt1 | contig 13919 bp, 16 predicted proteins | sample MM_PC_MetaG_FD_121122 | JGI IMG/M metagenome (GOLD analysis project Ga0180007, IMG submission 121122) | Groundwater microbial communities from the Aspo Hard Rock Laboratory (HRL) deep subsurface site, Sweden - MM_PC_MetaG | ecosystem: Environmental > Aquatic > Deep subsurface > Groundwater... | reverse complement strand
TTTTAGGCATAAAGTTGATAAATGTTAATGATTACATAGACTTTTATGTTAATAATATTAACTTTACACCTAAAATTAGCAAATTGCTAATTTTTAAAAAGCGCTACTTTTGTGACGCTACCTATAGTGCTGGGTTTATTATAACATAACTTATTATTTTATAGCAAGAAAAAAATCTACTTAGCAATAAGTAGAATAATAAATAATCGTGTTGTCATACCCCTTTTTTATTTTTGACATTTTTCACACCAATGCGTTCCCCTGCCTGCTAATTTTGTTTTTTGAATAATGTTTTGGCAATTTTTACACTTTTCTCCTGCTCTGCCATATACCTTTAAATATTTAATAAAATTTCCAACTTCTCCTTTAGCGTCAACATAATCATTAAACGTAGTACCTCTATGCTTGATCGCATATTTTAATATTTTAGGAATTGCTTGCCATAAATTTTTTATTTCAGTCTGCTGTAAAGATTTTACTTTGCGCATTGGCTTAATGCCTGCTGCAAATAAAGCTTCATCGGCATAAATATTACCTAGTCCAACAATTTTTTCTTGATCAATGATTGCTTGTTTGATGGTTGTATTTTGCTTGCTGGCGAGAATCTGTTTAAACTTTTCCAAACTGAAATCCTTGCTTAAAGGTTCAATGCCATGCTTTTCAGTAATTTCAGCTAACTCATTTCGATTAACTAACTTAATCCAGCCAAATCTTCTGACATCATTGAAAAATAGCTTGCTTGAATCTGCAAACTTAAAAATTGCTCGAGTAAACTTATTCGGCAATTCCTTGCCAATATTTTTAATCGGATGACCGCCTGCAATTACCTGCTTGCCAGATTGATAAACTAACTGCCCTGTCATTTTAAGATGAATCACTAAATATATATTCCCCTCTTGAGAGGGGTTAGGGGTGTGTTTTGAAGTAAATTTAATAATAATCATCTTGGCCCTGCGTCTTACCTCTTTTACAACAAGATTTTTAGCTAATTTATTAAATTCAGCCAAAGAAAACAGAAGAGCTTTAGGATCTTTCGCCTCAAGCTCTTTAATCTGTTTATTTTTTAATTTTTTGTTTAAATCTCTAACAATTGTTTCAACTTCTGGTAACTCTGGCATATTAAAAATGCAAAATGCAAAATTATAAATGAATAATGAATGACTTATTAAATAATTAACAATTTTTACATTTTACATTTCATTATTCATTTTGCATTATTAATTATTCATTATTATACTAATGCACTGGTATCTCCTAATGGCAAACCCAGTTCTTTTGCTTTTAACACGCGCCTCATAATCTTGCCGCTCCTGGTCTTGGGTAATTTATCAACAAAAGCGACGTCTTTAATAATCGCTACTGGCCCAATAGTTTTTCTTACTTGCATTTTTAATTCCTGCTTTAATTCTTCAGTACCCTTGATGCCTTGTTTTAAAATAACAAAGGCCTTAATTACTTCGCCTTTAACTGGGTCAGGCACGCCAATGACTCCGGCTTCAACCACTGCTTTATGCGACACAAAAGCGCTTTCTACTTCAGCAGTACCAAGCCGATGACCAGCTACTTTTAACACATCATCAGTTCGGCCTTGAATCCAAAAATAACCGTCCTTATCTTTAAAGGCTACGTCGCCAGCAAAATAAACTCCTTTAACCTGCTTCCAATAGGTTTTAATATATCTTTTAGGATTATTGAAAATAGTTCTAATCATTGAAGGCCATTGATTGCGAATCACTAAGTAACCGCCTTTGCCAACTGGCACGCGATTGCCTTTTTTATCAACTACATCAGCAATTATACCAGGGAATGGCTTAGTTGCGCTACCTGGCTTTAAAGTAGTAACCGGCAAAGGTGTTATCATATTCATACCAGTTTCAGTCTGCCACCAAGTATCCATAATCGGGCATTTCTTTTTACCCACATGAGTATAAAACCATTTCCAAGCTTCTGGATTAATTGGCTCGCCCACAGAACCTAAAATTCTTAAACTTGTCATTTTATGCATTTTTGGCCACTGGGTACCGTATTTCATCATGGCTCTAACCAAAGTTGGCGCAGTATACAGGACATTGACTTTGTATTTTTCCACAACTTGCCAAATCCGATCAGGCTTAGGCATATCAGGCACTCCTTCATACATTAAAGTAGTTACACCAGCTAGTAAAGGTCCATAAATAATATACGAGTGGCCAGTAATCCAGCCAGGATCAGCAGTACACCAAAATATTTCATCTCCTTTTAAATCAAACACCCATTTTATTGTTCTTAGCACTCCTACTGGGTAGCCGCCATGCACATGAACTACGCCTTTTGGCTTAGAAGTTGTACCAGATGTGTATAAAACAAAAGCTGGATCTTCAGCATCCATTTTAGCTATGCGCGCTTCAGTGGATTGTCCTTTAACAAAATCATGGAGCCAAATATCCCTGCGTTTATTAAAATTAACTTTCTTTTTATTATTTTTAGCAACAATAACTTTTTTTATTGTCTTGCATTGCTTAACCGCATCATCAGCAATCGCTTTTAGATCAATCACTTTGCCTCGCCTGAAACTACCATCAGCTGTAAATAAAATTTTAGCCCGAGCATCATTAATGCGATCAGCTAAAGCTGTAGCGCTATAACCAGCATAAACTACTGAATGCATTGCGCCAATTTTAGCGCAAGCCAGCATTGCCATGGCAATTTCCGGAATATTAGGCATATAAATCGCTACCCGGTCGCCTTTTTTAATGCCAATTTTCCTTAAAGCATTGACTAATTTATTAACTTCATTATTAAGCTGCTCGTAAGTGTATTTTCTTGTTCTGCCTGTTTCTTCTTCCCAAAGTATAGCAGTCTTTTTCCAAATTTTTGGATTGTCTTTGTGCCGCTCTAAGGCGTTGTAAGCTAAATTACATTTAGCACCAACAAACCATTTAAAAAATGGCTTTTTAGAATCATCAAAAACCTTATCCCATGGCTTAAACCAGACAAGGTCATTAGCTGCTTGTTCCCAGAATTTTACTGGATTGCGAGCAGCTTTTTTTAAGATTCCCGGCCAATCTTTAACATTAGCTTGGCTAACAATTTTCTTTGAAGGTTTGAATTTTTTTGCTTGCGCAATAAGAACTTCAGTAAGTTCTCGTTTGTCTGTTGTTTTTGCCATAATTTTAATTTAATGCGAAATAATATGCTAAACTACGAAAATGCGAAATAAATTTTAGCATTTTCGTAGTTTCGCATATTATTTGTAGTTTCGCATTTTAATTACTATAATTAATTATTTTTCTAATATCTCTTTTTTAGTTAAAAGTCCATTTTGTGCTCCTTGCTGGCTAATCACTGAAGAAGTGTTTTTAACAGCCAGCCCCATGGCTTTCTTAATGTTGCCATTATAATATTCTAATCCTGCTAAAAAAGTAGAGCCGAAAGCATCACCAACACCAGTAGTGTCTTCCCGCCTTTTTTCATGCAAAATATCCTGATGATAAAACTTTTTACCATCATAAGCATCAGCGCCATCTTTTCCGCTAGTAATTACAACAACCTCCGGGCCCCAGTTCTGAATAACGGTTAATAAATTTTCAATACTATTTAAAAATCTTAAATCTTTATCTTTATATTCTGGATCGGAAACCACTAATTCAATGGCTTCGTCTTTATTAATGACTAAAAATTTTACTTTTTTAAAATATCTACCTAAAACTTTAACCCCGGTATTCAGCTGAATATGGCCGGGATTCCAGGCAATCTTAACGCCATGAACTGAAAATATATTGTCAAGCACCTCTTGCCATTCTCCATAAAGAGATGTCATATAAATCCAATTGGTATACTTTAAATTAGCTAAATCTCCTTCAGTAATCATTAATTTTTTATTTGCTGCACGGTTAGAAAAAACAATATGCTCATTTTCTTGACCAACTAATAAAAAAGAAAAGCCTGATTCTTTGTCTTTTATTCTTTGAATTAAACTTGTATCAACGCTCTGTTTTTTTAAATTTTTTATTATTGCATCACCTCTTGAATCATCGCCAACAGCAACCAAGGCTGCCACATTAAAACCCAAACGAGATAAACAAACTGCAGCATTAGTAGCTCCACCGCCAAATGTTGAATAGGCTTTATCAATCTTAACTTTCGCCCCATACTCAAAAGCCAGCAATTTTTGCCGCAGCACATCTTTTTTATTATCAATTAAAACTCCCTCATCAGTGTAAAAAGTATAATCTTCCGTAGCTCCGCCAATTGTAATTACGTCGTATTTCATATTTATTTAATTAAAGTACATAAATTATTAATACATTTGCTTTCTCCTTTTGGTAAGGCATCGCAATCTATAAATCGACCAACACATTTATTCCAATATCTTTTCTGATATTTATTAGAAAATTTACTATTTATTGCGATTGAATAATCTTCACAATTACCGCAGGAGAATATAAATGGAGTACAATCATTATCTGTCTGGCATATTTGGTGCTTTTTTGCTACCTTAAAATGTGTTGTCCAGATAATAAAAAATGTAATTAAAACAACAAATATAATTAAGAAAAAAATAAATTGTTTCCTCATATCCACATTATAACATAATTTGAATAACAAAAAAAGCATCCTGAAATAGGATACTTCTTAATTCTTAATTCTTACTTTATTTTAGCTCCCAAATCTGCTTATCCAATTGATCTCTTTGGCTTTTACTAATCAAATAAATATTATCACTATCTGCTTTTTTAGCATAATAATATTGCGGTTCTTCCTCGCCCGCCGTAGCTTCAGCGGAGGTGGGCTGATCTTCTTCAATTATAGTGTCCTGCCTTGAGCCTGTCGAAGGGTCGCCAATCATTATAGTATTATCAATGCCTTCACCTGTGGCTTGAACAATGATTAAATTCTTTTCTAAGCCTGTGCCCTCAAAAATTTGTTCAGGGATCTCGGCTGCTGTTAAATTTGCCATAATATTTAATATTGGATTAATTTTTTCTAAACTAACATCAAATTTATAAGGCAGCATTCCTTGCCATTGTTCTTCCTCATCAGTTTCGTCTGTATCATTAGTAGTTACTTTCTCTATAGTAAATTCCCGATTTGGATATTGAAATCTAATTTTGGTAATTGTACTCCTGTCTCCTGAAAAAATTGTCCTATCATACCAATCACTGCGATTAAAAACGCTAAGATTAGCTTGAACAATGTATGTTTTGTCTGAATCTAGCTGCGCAATATAAGTACTGGTATAATCAGTACCTCTCTTACCTATAATAAAGTCCGCCACAACCTGTTCGCCTTGAATTAGCTTAATTTTTATTCCTGATTGATCAGTTTGAAACTCGCTTTTTTTATCTTTATTATCGCTAGCTAACTCAACAGCTGATTTAGTTGCCTCTTCTAAACTGGTATTAAGATTAGTTGCTAAACTATCTTGAACATAGAATTCTCCGCTCCCACTTATTTTCCATCTATCACCTATTTTTTCAAGAGTTGTTACCTGACTACTATTAGTAATCTCAATTTTATTAATCTGGTTAACATCAACAACAGCTAAAAAATTCTCTGGTTGTCCCTTCCTACTGCGCCAGTCTTGCCATAGTCCTTGATAAAAATAAGCTAAAGCTATTAATACTACTAATATCCCTCCTAAAACAAGATTCTTTTTGTTCATAGGGTTAAGTTACGATTTTATTTGTAAAATAATTTGAAAAAACTAAAATTACAAATATAATAAGTTATTTAACAATATTTTCTCTTATAACTTTAATTAACTCTTCTTTGTTTTGCATTCCTTCCAGCCGTAAAAATTCATTATCATCTTTATCTAAAAATATAAAAACAGGAATATCTTTAATTCCATATTTTTTAAGTAATTCAGGATGCTCATCAGCATCATAATATTCAGTTTTTAATTCTAAAATTTCTTCCTCAACTTCTTGCCAGATTGGCTTCATTACTAAGCACTCTTTACACCAAATAGCACCGAATTTAAGTACTCGCATAGTATTATTGTATTTACTTTCCCACAAATCAACAAATCCACTCACAAATTTACAAATACTAAGAAACACTTTAATAAATAATTTGTATATTTGTGAAAAAATTTGTAGATTTGTGGGAGTTTTATTTATAGTTCGTCTACAAACCTACTCTTCCTTCTTAAATAATACCTAATCATACCAAATGCTATGACGACTACAGTTAAACCGAAAATGTTTAAATATCTCATTGCCACTCTTTCACTATCTGATAATTCTTTAATGGGCCTATCTGTTATGCTTTTTGAACGAATATTAATCAAATCTTCATCCAAGCTTAAACTATCAACAATATTTTGAAAAAAAATCAAATTATTCGGATTATTTTGTGAAAAATCATCTTTAATAAAATCACTATCCCCTACAACTATCAATCGAGCATTATCTACACTCACCTGTCCTGAGCCTGTCGAAGGATAAGCACTATTAAATTTACCGAAAATTGCAGCTGCGATTGTAAATTTTCCTATGCTGCCTGACGGAGCAAAATTTTGTTGTGGATTTAAATTAAAATTATCAAGTTGTCTCCAGGCTTTATTGGTAGTTTGTGCTAAATAGGAAACTTTGTTATTTTGATCAATTTTATCAGTTAGTAATTCTATGCTGCTTACCCAAGGTAAAATTAAACTTTCTAGTTTAGCTACTGCAGCATTTTTTTGATCAAAACCTTGCTTAACTATCTTTGGCCAAAAAGGATAATTAACAGAAATTGGTAAAAATCCTCCTAAGGTAAACGAAACTATTCCGCTGGAAAAATCTAAAACTAAGTCTTGATTTAATCTAATGCCATATGATTCCATTAAATTATTCAAGCCGGTCTCATTGACATTAGCCATTAAACCTTCTTCAATATTAACCCCATCAATTAACACTAACAGGGAGCCACCACGCATTAAAAAGCTGTCAATTGCTTTTAGCTGATTTTCTTCAAATTGCTCCTTGGGACTGGCGATAATTAAGGTGCTGACTTCGCTTGGTATTTCTTCTGCAGTTGTTAAATCAATCATCCTCACTTGATATAATTTTTGTAATTCCTGAAAGGCTACATTCATTTCACTGCTTAAATCAGCAGTTCCATTACTAGTAATAAAACCGATTGTAGCTATTTCCTCGCTAGTTACTTTTTTAATTGCTAAGGTAATTTGATACTCTAAATTAGCTGTATTTTGAATAACAGGAATAACTTCTTGCTTGTCTCCATATTGAATTGACATACCTAAATAACCTTTAACAATCTGCGCTTTATCTTTTTCAAATACATTAAATTGTAATTGCGGAATGCCGATCATCATTAATTTTTGTTCTAATTCTTCATCATTGGTTGGATCAATAAATTCAACCCTAATCTTATTATTAGAATAATTAGCATATTCATCTAAAATATCCCCCACTTCTTGGGGCAAGGTAACTAGTTCTGGCGGTAAATCTTGGCTAAAATAAGCCTTAATATTAACAATATCATCTAACTTGCTAACTGCTTTTTTACTTACTTGAGAAATTGAATAATCTTTGTTTTGTGTTAAGTCCCAGCGGTAAAATAATTGATAAGAAAAAAAGTTAACCACAGCTAAAATACCAATGATAATTATTACAGATATGCTTAAATTAGTTTTACTAATAATTTTCTTATTAAAATTCATACTCTTTGTTATTATATAAACTTTTTCAGCAAGTTCCCTCTCCCGCACCTGCACTGAGCGAAGTCGCGGGGAGGAACGCAGCGGGGAAGGGCTAGGGTGGGGGCTGTTATTGATTTTTTATTTAATTTCATATTTTCACAATTGCACTATCTTTATTAAAAAATAAAAAATTTTTAAGCATCATCATAATGTCTTTCAATGGTTTATCTTTTTTTATATAAAACTCAGATAATGCCTCTCTGAATCTTAATAATTCTTTTAAGCTGCCTCCTTGCCACTTCCTTCTATCATTAACCGTTAAATCAATCAACTCTAAAGACCTATTTAATGAATTTTTAATATACTCCTTATTGCCTCTTTCTGTCCAATTCTTGCTCCGCAAAAGCTCGCTAGCAATATTAAGTATCTGCTCTTTCTTATTAAAACTGTTCCATCGCTCTTGAGTTAAATTTTTATGAAAATATGCCATAAAAATTAAATTGTAATACTTAGTCAACGAATTTAACGTTAATAATTTTTTCTAAAACATTTTTTATTTTTTCTTTTAATTCATTTTCTTCGATTTCCATTGAACGATTATTCTGTGACGGCCTAATATTAATAAATGATTCATATTCTATCCTTACCCTGCCTTGAGCCTCCGGATAAATATTGCCACCCCATAAATTTTTTTGTTCTGAGTTATTTTCAAGCAATATCTGCTCAGCATCAGCGTGCATTTCTCCACCCAAAGCAATAATCTCCTTTTCTACATCCACCACAAACTTAATAATATCAACAAACGGCTTGTTTAAAAATAACCTTAATTCATTCTCACTTATTCTTTCTTTTATTATTTTAATATCTTGATTCATGTAATATCTATTGATTTTTTATTTAATTTCATATAATCTTTAATTAGTGTTGTTCATTTAATTTAAGGGAGGTGAAAGCTAATGACAAAAACAAGGGCTTTAGCAATAATAGAATTTGAATGTCCTGTAAAGGTAAAATGTCTTGGTCATGGTAAATTGGATCAAACACAAGCAAGTAAATCAATTGAAAATCAAGCTAGAGTACAATGTTTTATAGATAACTGTGATTGCTTAGCAAAAGAAATTTTAGATATCATTGAATTATTACCTGAATCTTAGAAATAAAAAAATCCCTTACTATAGCTCATCCACTCGGATGGGCTTTTTATTTATTGTCCTCTTGTATCAAACTATTAGTCTCGTCAATAATTTTTCCTATCACTTCTTTGAATTCCTCCTCTTCGTCTCTTTTATAATATTCATGACCTTCTTTTATTTTATCACCAAATTGAATTTCATACATTAACTTTTCTAAATTTTTTAAATCCCCGATTTTAACAAAAGCGCCCTTATAATTAAAATAATGCATTGGATTAATTGAATCACTTTTACTCCTTTCAATAATTTTATCAATAATTTCTTCGCGTGTTGATTCTTCTGCTATCTCTTTCTCGGGTTTCATTTGATGAAAATCTGCTTCTGCAAATTTCTCTGGAACATCACCAGTTTTATCTTGTTGAAATAATTCTTTAAATTTCATATTGTTAAAATGATAAAAGTAATAAAATTATTACAACTATCAGCATTAAAAATTAAATATATAAATTCCTTATCATAAGTCACTAATTTCAAATTCCAAATTAAAACAATTTAACAATATAGCAATTGAGCAATCAAATTACTTCCATTCTCTTCCCTCAATCACTCTAGTATTCAACCATAAAAATATAAATATAAATGAACCATAATAAATAACGTCTTTAGAATCAATTACTCCTTTGGCGATATTATAAAAATGGCTACCTAAACCTAAAAATTTCATCACTGGTACTGCAAATTGTGGGGCTGTTGCCAAGACAAAATCAGCGCCAATTATAAAAGCTGCAAAGCAGGCCATTAATCCTAAAACAAAGGCGATTATTTGATTTTTAGTTAAACTGGAAATAAACAAACCTAAAGCAATATAAGCGCCGCCTAAAAATAAAGCGCTGAGGTAGCCGCCTAATACAGGTCCCCAATCCAAGTTGCCAAGTGTTGCTAAACTAATCGGCAGACTTAAGCTTAATAGCAGAGTAATAAACATAAAAGCTAAAGCGCTAAAAAATTTAGCCAGCACTACTTGCCAATCCGTAATAGGTAATGTTAGCAAAAATTCAATCGTGCCGCTCTTTTTTTCTTCTGCCCATAACCGCATTGTTATTGCCGGAGATAAAAATAAAAATATCCAAGGCAGTAAGCCAAAATATCCCCTCATACTAACCTGTCCGATTAAAAAGAAATTATGAAAAAATAACCAATTACCAACAACTAAAAACACGCCAATAAAAATATAGGCAATCGGGGAATTAAAGTATGACATTAATTCCTTTTTGAATAAAATGTAGATGGTTCTAATATATTGTTTATTCATATTATAAATTGTTATATTGCCAAATTGTTAAATTGTTTTATTTATTAGCAATTTGACAATTTGACAATTTAGCAATAGATTATTTCGTTAATTCCCTAAAGACGTCTTCAAGAGAAACACTCTTCTTGGAAAATTCAAGTATGCTCCAACCGGAATTCATTACAGTCTTTGATAAATATTCTCGTAAATCAACTCCTGCTTTTGGCTCTATTTCATAGCCATAAATATCATCTGATTCCTTATCTTTAACTTCAACTTTTTCTACATTTTTCATTTCTTGTAGTTTATTTAATACTTCTTCTTTAGGAGCTTTAATTTTAACATAAATTATTTCTTTGCTTTGGGCTTTTTTAATTAATTCATCTGGCGTGCCTTCGCCAACAATCTTGCCTTCATCAATAATAATTACTCGATCACAGGTAGCACTAACTTCGCCTAAAATATGGGTAGAAAAAATTACAGTTTTTTCTTTGCCCAATTGTTTGATTAAATTTCTAATTTCCACAATTTGATTAGGGTCAAGCCCTGTAGTTGGCTCATCTAAAATTAAAATCTGCGGATCATGCATAATAGCTTGTGCCAAACCAACGCGCTGGCGAAAGCCTTTGGACAATTCATCAATCGGCTGGCGCACTACTTTTTCTAAACCACAAATCTTTATTACTTCTTTAATGCGTTTTTTAATGTTTTCTTTTTCCAAGCCACGGATTTCAGCAACAAACTTTAAATATTCATAAACTCTCATATCATCATAAAGTGGCACTGTTTCAGCTAAGTAGCCGATTTTCTTCCTGGTCTGCTGAGAATTTTCCATAACATCTAATCCATCTATTTCAACACTGCCTGAAGTCGGGTTCCAAAAAGAAGTAATAATCTTCATGCAGGTAGTTTTGCCTGCGCCATTAGGCCCTAAAAAACCTAAAACCTCTCCGTGCTTGACAGAGAAGTTAACATTATCTAAGGCAACATTTGCTCTAAATTTTTTTGTTAAATTTTTTATTTCTATCATATAATCGCTAATTGATCACGAATCTAATTATATTATAAAATCGCGACTAAAAGTATTTTATAACGTAGAAATAATTAATGCAAGTGGATAATTTAATACTTATCAAGAGTTACAATTTTTATTATTACTTCATCTCCTCTTTGTACTTTTAAACCGATCTTATCCCCTGCCTTATATCTTTGTATTACTGAAAATAAAGTATTACTGCCTTCAATTTTTATAGCATTAATTTCAAAAATTATATCATCTTTAGCAAGCCCTGCTTCTGCTGATGGTGAATCTGGCAAAACTGCAGGACTGCCATCTGATGACTCAATAAGCAATGCCCCGCTGTCTCTAGGTAAATTATATTCCCGCGCTATTTCAGGAGTAATCATAACATAGCGCACACCTAGTCTTGGCCTAATAATCAAGCCGTATTGTTTTACACTAGTAATTACATTTCTAACATCATTAATAGGAATTGCAAAACCAATTGAAGTACCAGCTGTATCAATAGCTGTATTAACTCCTACTAATTTACCAGTCAAATCAATTAATGGTCCTCCGGAGTTACCAATGTTAATCTCGGCATCAGTTTGAATTACATCATATAAAGTTTCAGCATTACCTTCATTATCAATAACATCTAAGCTTCTATTCATGCCACTAATAATACCCTTGGTTACACTATTTTGATAACGACCTAAGGCATTACCAATAGCAATCACCGTAGTACCAATAGTTAAATCATCACTATTACCCAATTCAACAAAGGGTAAATCCTTATCAAAAATTTTTAAAACTGCTAAATCTTTTAATTTATCCTCACCGATGAATTGAGCATAATACTGTTTACCAGAATTTAAAATTACCTGGTAATCAGATGTGTCTCTTTCGCCACTATTAATTACGTGTTTATTAGTTAAAATCAAACCATCGGACGAAATTAAAAAGCCAGATCCAGAACCTTTTTTCTTTTTATATTTTTGTATTTCTTGCTTCCCAGATGGAACATCAAAAGCAATAAAATCTTCTTGATCATAAACAACAACACTGACAACAGCGGGCATTACTTTCTTTATTGCCCTGATAGTAGCTTCTTGCTCATCTAAATTTAATGGATCAGCAATAACCGGCTGGCTGATTTTAATGATAAAATTGTCAAAATAAAATCCAGAGCCAGTGCCGATTAAAAATGTAAGTAAAACAATAATTATTAACTTTTTTAATGAAGTTAATTTCATAAGTTTAAATAATGATTATTCCTTTGGCTTTGCAAAATCGAAACTGTATTGAGCACTATCGCTTAATACTTTTTCAGCAGCTTGTTTCAGTGGGCTTTTTTTATTATACTTTACACCTTCAACTTTATCTAATAACCTCGCGACATCTTCAATCAACTTACAATAATCTTCTGGTGGATCTTTATCATCTTTTAAGCCTTTTAATACATTAGAACAAATATGACCAAAGTCAACCTCAACCTCTTCATCTTCCTCTTTACCGAGTTCAACTCTTATTTGTTCAATATAAGACTGTAAATTTTCTTCTAGTTGCTCTTCAGTACTTTTTTCTAATTTTAAATTTAATTGTTCACGACCTTTAAACATATGATTATTAATTAATAATAATCTCTTTTCATTATAACATTTATTAAAAAAAAGAAAAGGCTTTGACAAATAAATAATATTATATTACAATATAAAACATCCACCAGATTGGTGGATTTTACATTCTATATTCGGGGATTGCCTGTCCGCCTGTGGCGGATCTAACGGCCTGCCAAAGGTGGGTAAATAGGACAGCAGGTTTTCCTGCCTGCCGGCAGGCAGGGGTCCTGTAAATAATTTTTTATGAAATATGCTGTTTATATACTAATAAGCCTAATAAGAAAAAACTGGTCATATGTCGGTAGCACTTCAAATTTAGAGCAAAGATATAAAGATCATATGAGTGGAAAAACTAAATCTACAAAAGCTTATAGACCTTTAAAAATAGTTCACATTGAAAAGTATAATTCTAAAGAAGAGGCATATCAACGTGAATTATTTTTAAAGACAGGTATTGGCAGAGAAGAAAAAAATAAAATAATAAAAAATTCGGGGATCGTCTAATGGTAGGACAGCAGGTTTTGGTCCTGTCAATCGGGGTTCGACTCCCTGTCCCCGAGCCAATAAGGATGAGCCTTTATTAAAAAGGCAAAATTCCACTCAAAATGAGGTAAAAATGCAAACTTTTTACCTTTCAAAATAAAGTTCGAGCCGATATTTTTTAGAAATGCTCGTATTTCCAAGAGATCGCCTTCGTGGGCGGTCTTTTTGGCTTTGATTAGCTTTAAAATAAAATCTCTCATAGGTTCGAGCCAATTATTACCGTTTTGCCTGACGGCTTTTAAATTTTCCTCAAGTCCTATTTTCTCGTTTATCAATTTTTCTTTTTTCTTGAGGTAAATTTCTTTTTCAACAATGCCTTCCAAATGCGAATCAAGCAGTTTGTCTAATTTATTATCAAGAATATCCATTTTATCCTCACAAGCCCTAATATCATCTGTCTTTGATACGACAGACTCCTTTTCGTCTATTTCTAACTGCTTGAGCATTTTTTCTCCCCAGCCGTCAGGCAAAGAAACTTTTTGCAAAATATTGTTTAGTTGCTCAATCAAACCTTCCTCGCGCAGATATTTTTCTTCACAAGTGGTTTTTTTCTTCGTACAGCGATAATAAATATGTCCTTTCTGTTTTTCAGCAGTAATTGAACATCCGCAAGTACCACATTTCATAAAACCATTGGTAAAAATATAGTTATGCTTTTTCTGGTCGTGAGATCGTCCTCGTTTCTGCTTTACTGCTTGCG
>Ga0180007_10004908_pt1 | contig 13920 bp, 9 predicted proteins | sample MM_PC_MetaG_FD_121122 | JGI IMG/M metagenome (GOLD analysis project Ga0180007, IMG submission 121122) | Groundwater microbial communities from the Aspo Hard Rock Laboratory (HRL) deep subsurface site, Sweden - MM_PC_MetaG | ecosystem: Environmental > Aquatic > Deep subsurface > Groundwater... | reverse complement strand
CCAAGAGCGAGGACTTCCGCTAGAGCGAAGATTTTCCACGCTGGGGAAAATCGAGCGGTGACGCGAGGAATGTGCCTCGGCAGGACCCATTCTATCGGATAAAGTCGACTATCATTATATCGTTAGGGAGAGGCGGTCTTCGCCTAGGAGGTCATCGATATTTTGCAGTAACTCTTCGGAAGGAGTGACGTAAAGCGCTTCTCCGACTACTAATTGCACCTTAGACTTAGTAGGAGTATCTAGATTTAGGTATATCGGGACATTGCCTCGAGAAGAAGCAAGCAACTCCTTGAGGCTTTCAAAAATATTCTCTCTCAACCCGGAAATATTTATACTCACTCCGGTGACTAATGTATAAATCTCATCAAAGGGAAATAAATCATTGATCAAGATCTTGGGGGTGTCCTCTCGCAGGTTAAGAGTCCCTCTTATAAGTACAACTGTATTGGGCTGGATATAGCGCGATACCCGTTGATAAGTACGCGGAAAGACTAACCCCTCAACTATTCCGGTCAAATCCTCAATCTTTAAAATCGACATCTTTTCTTGTTTGGCACGAGTAACAGTATTTTTAATCTTAGCGATTAAACCCACTAACTTTATTGCATCCTGATCGCTGTGCTTTGAGAGTGTACCGGTAGAGGAGGAAGAAAAACGCTTTAGCTGCTTTGCATAACGCGCCAGTGGATGTCCGCTAATGTAAAAACCCAGCATATCTTTTTCAAAAGCGAGTAACTGCGGCTCCGGCCACTCTCTTACCCGGGGAATATCCTTAGTCATATCCTTGAATCCGTTACCCTGAAGGCTTTTATCAAAGAAAGAAAGCTGCCCCCTGGCCTTCTCTTTCTGACTACGGGAAGCAGATTCCAAAATTACATCCAGCGATGCAAACATCATCGCCCGAGGCAGATTAAAACTATCCAATGCCCCGCATTTAATCAAAGCTTCCAGAACCTTCCTGTTTACTAACCGAAGGTCAATATTCAAACAGAGATTATTCAAAGAGTCAAAACCCCCTTTTTTTCTTGCTTCGACTATCGACTCAGCAGCTCCACGGCCCACATTCTTCACTGCCAATAAACCAAACCTGATAGTATTCTGATCTTCGACTTTAAACAATGCCTCACTTTCGTTAATATCCGGAGGCATCACCTTAAGCCCCATTCGGCTTACCTCATTCACATACTCTACGATTTTATCAGTATTATCGCGTTCTGAAGTAAGCAACGCAGTCATGAATTCAACCGGGAAATTTGCTTTTAGATATGCAGTGCGGTAAGAGATCAAGGCATATGCCGTTGAGTGCGAATTATGCACTATAATGCCATTGGCTACAAAATTATGCACTTTTTCGATTTCTAAATCATAGGTGGGTTCTATACCAATATATTCAACAAACTCAACTCTATCCCAGACAATATCTGAATTCACAAATCTCAATAATCGAGGGGACTCAAAGAATTGGGCAAGGCGCAAAATAGTATTTTTCCTAAAGCCTTTTTTGTGTAATTTCATACTTCCACAGAATTCTTTCATACAAATGCCGGTTCTTTTTTCTAAATCCCTCCAACTTATTCCAGATTTTTCTTTTTCCTCTTGAACAATCCGCTTGATTTCACTGGGTAAGGTGTCTTTTGATTCTAGGGAAGGTGCTATAAGTTTATAATAAGCACGTAATTGTCTAATTTGCTCATCTTTGCCCACTATAAATGGAATAATATGTTCGCTAAATTTAATCACGCTTTCTCGGCCAAACACGTATAAAGCATAACCTTGCCTTTCCTTATAAATATCTTTATACCGATATCTAAATAGTTTCTTTTTTAAACGAGTAACAATTCCATATCTAAGCAAAAGCTCCTGTAATTGTCGGCTTAGCTTATAAGACGAAGTTGCATAAAAAGGAATGGAATTGGCTTTATTCTCTTTAGAAAATACAAAGCCGTCACCAGACCAGAGTCTTCCTAAAAATAAAGCCAATTCTTTATTGTTTAAGCAAAATATCTTTTGAGGAATGAATTTCTCGGAAGCTTTTTTATAGCTTAAACCTAACTCTTCAATCCAGATTCTTGCGCCGCATTTTTTATTGGATAAAAGTAATATTGTGGAATAATACGTATCTTTGGTTAAGCCCTTATTCCAAGGAGTATTCCCCTTTATGAATTTTGTATCTTTGCCTGTTCCTACACAGACTTCAAAACCCCCCCGCCGTTTATAGACGCGGGCAACAGTATTTTCAAACTTTTCAACATTGTTTATGAAATCATCCACTAGAATCTCTTGGTTGTTATAATAATAAATAGCACTGGGGTGACAGGTGTTTCCTTCAGAAAGAACCCCTGCCAGAGTAATTATTTTATAAGGCTCTAAAGTAACACCTCCTTGAAAAGGAATGGTTCTGACTAATGCGATGCGTTCACCCATACGCAACTCTCCCAAATCTTTCCAACCGGCAAAAGTAAGCAGAGGATGATTAGAAGTAGCAATGATTTCTTTGCCCAAAATTGTTTTAAGTCTAAATACGGGCTTGTTCCCATTATAGACTATATCTTTTATTTTGCTCTTTTTTACCTTAAGATTATCATCGCAGCTAAAGGTAAACTTTACAGAATCTTTTCTTTCGAACAGTTCCTTTACAGTGACATTCTTACCTGTATCAGCATCAATAATCTCTGTTGAACCGACAACACATTTATTGAAGCCGTACCCTGAAAAATATTCGATCAGGTCAAATATCTTGTTAGCCACCGATGAACTGATTGCATTCTTTGCGCAACCGATTACAAAGTTTGACCTCTGCTTCTCCATCACTTCCGGGATCTTCTTGCTCATTGCCCGACGCAGGAGGTCTGCATCTGCCAGGCTAAAACCTGCTAAGCTGGAAGCAACCTGCATGATCTGTTCCTGATAAACCATAATCCCGTAAGTCTCCTTCAAAATCGTCTCCAGTTTTTTATGGTCATATTTAATCGGCAGGCGATTATGCTTCCGGGCCATAAAATCATCTAACATCCCTGAACCGATCGGACCGGGCCGGTATAATGCAAGAAGTGCGATTATGTCTTCAAACCGGCTTGGTTCTAATTTCCTCAATAAATCACGCATACCGGAACTCTCTAACTGGAATACCCCGAAGGTCTTTGACTTTGTCAAAAGCTCATAGGTTTTAGAGTCATCAAGCGGTAACTTATCGATATCAATACTTTTCCCCTGAGTCTCCTTGACCAACTTTAAGGTCTCGCTGATTACGGTAAGAGTCCTTAATCCCAGAAAATCGACCTTTAACAAACCGATTTTTTCCAACACCCCCATGCTGTAGCCGGTAGTCACCTGCTCACCTTGCGTTTCAAATAAAGGCATATAATTATTCAGCGGCCTATCGCCAATTACTACGCCCGCAGCATGAATCGATGCATGGCGATTAAGCCCTTCTAACTTTAAAGCTATATTAATCAGCTTGGTTATCTGAGGATCATTTTTATAGAGGTTTTTTAGCTCCTGCTCACTCTCTAAGGCGTCCTTTAACTTGATACCCGGGTCAGGAGGAATCATTTTAGCGATCCTATCCACATCAGCGTAACTTATTCCCATCACCCTGCCAACATCACGCACCACCGCCCTTGATTGCATCGTACCGAAAGTAATTATCTGAGCAACATTTTCCCTGCCGTATTTATTTGTTACGTAATCTATCACTTCCTGTCTTCTCTCATAACAAAAATCTATATCGATATCCGGCAGGCCTAAACGTTCGGGGTTTAAGAACCTCTCAAAGAGAAGCCCGTATTTTAAGGGATCAACATCAGTGATACCTAAGAGAAAGCTTGTTAAGCTGCCCGCGGCAGAACCTCTTCCCGGGCCGACCGGGATATTCTGGCTCTTGGCATAATGGATAAAATCCCAGACGATCAGAAAGTAACTGACAAACCCCATATCTTTAATGATCCTTAACTCATGATCCAGGCGCTCCTTGATCGCAGGCGTAACTTCGTCATACTTCTCCTTTAGCCTCTCGATACAAAGCTCTTTTAAAAATGCCTCTTTAGATATTCCCTTAGGAGGTTCATACTTAGGTAAATGGACCTTAGAAAAATCCAATTCTAAATTACAGCGGCCGGCTATCTCAAGCGTATTGGATATGGCCTCAGGGAAATCTTTAAATACTTCTTTCATCTCCTCGGGGGACCTAAGATAGAATTCATCGGTCTGAAAACGCATCCTATTCGGGTCATCCAGGGTAGTCTGAGTCTGAATGCAAAGCAGCGCTTCGTGGGCTGGGGCATCTTCTTTTTTAACATAATGTACATCATTAGTTGCCACCAACGGTAAATTTAGTTCCTTAGATATTTTTATCAAACCTTGATTAACTATCTTCTGCTCAGGGATAGAATTTGCCTGGAGCTCCAAATATAAATTATCCTTACCGAAAATATTAAGGTAGGCATCAGCGGTCTTTAAAGCGTCATTAAAACGTTTCTCTTGGAGTAGTGAGGGAATCTCCCCTTTCAGGCAGGCAGTCAGGCCGATCAAACCCTTTGCATGACGAGAGAGTACTTCTTTGTCAATGCGCGGACGGTAGTAGAATCCTTCCAGATAACCAATCGAAACCAACTTCATTAAATTCTCGTATCCGCTCTCATCCTTGGCAAGAAGAATTAAATGGTAGCAGGCGTCTTCAATCCCCACCGAGCTTTTATTCAGGCGGCTTCCCGGAGCGATATAAGCCTCGCAGCCGATAATCGGCTTTATTCCCGCCTTCTGGGCCTCAAGATAAAAATCCACTGCGCCGAACATATTCCCATGGTCGGTAATGGCCAGTGAATCCATCTTGTAACGCTTGGCGAGATTAAGGATATCGGGTATTCGGCAGGCACCGTCAAGAAGACTGTATTGAGTGTGTAGGTGTAGGTGTATAAAATCTGATCGGGGCATTAAAAACTATTCCCATTCAATCGTCGCGGGGGGCTTAGATGATATGTCGTATACTACTCTGTTTACGCCTTTTACTTCATTAATAATCCGGTTAGAGATTTTTTCTAAAAGCTCATAAGGAAGCTTTACCCAGTCTGCGGTCATCCCATCGTGGCTGGAAACACAACGCAAGGCTACTACATTCTCATAGGTACGCTGATCACCCATAATACCTACGCTTTTAATCGGAAGGAGAACGGCGAAAGACTGCCAGATCTGATTATATAGATCGGCATCTCTGATTTCATCAATAACCCGTTTATCCACCTCGCGTAACAGATCCAGGCGTTCCGGTGTTACATCTCCGATTATCCTTACTGCCAGGCCTGGCCCGGGAAAAGGCTGGCGATTAATAATATGCTCAGGTAAATTTAATTCCCTGCCAATTGCCCTTACTTCATCCTTAAATAACTCCCTCAGCGGTTCAATCAGCTTTAATTTCATATTTTCAGGTAAACCACCTACATTGTGATGGCTCTTGATACGCTTACTGGGAGCCCCGCTTGGAGAGACCGACTCGATTACATCCGGATAAAGGGTACCTTGGGCCAAAAACTTCACACCCTTGACCTTTTTAGCCTCCTCTTCAAATACTTGTACAAACTCATCACCGATGATTTTTCTTTTAGCCTCCGGATCAGATATTCCTTTAAGGCGAGTAAGAAATCTTTTATTCCTATCTACATAATTCAAATTAAGATGAAAGAGATCCCGGAATATCTTTTTTATCTGCTGCGGCTCATCTTTACGCAGCAGGCCGTTATCAATAAAAATACATCTTAAATTTTTACCGACTGCCATATGAGCTAACAAAGCTGCAACAGAAGAGTCTACTCCTCCGCTTAAACCCAACACCACCTTGTCCTTGCCAACCATTTTCTTCATGCCTTCGATCGCATCTCGGATTATTGACTGCATCGTCCATCTGCCTAGGCATCCGCAGATCCTAAATAAGAAGTTGCCGAGTATCTGACTCCCCTTCTCCGTATGCGTAACTTCAGGATGGAATTGAACCGCGAAAATCTTTTTCTTCAGATTAGAAATCGCCGCGATCGGTGCGTTAAGTGTATGTGCGGTAATATGGAAACCGGGCGGCAGTTTTGTTACGTAATCACCATGGCTTGCCCAACAGGTAAAATTACCGGGTAGATGATTAAATAAACCGCGATTATAATCGATAAATAATTCTGCTTTTCCATATTCCCTCTCTTTGGTGTGCTTAACCCTGCCGCCATTCATTTCCGCGATAACCTGCATTCCGTAACATATACCTAATATAGGTATACCTAATTTAAATATGTTTTTATCCGGCCTTGGCCCCTTCTTCTCAACTACTGAAGATGGACCGCCGGAGAATATCAATCCTTTTGGCTGCATCGCAGCTATCTCCTGAGCCGGAGTGTTAAAAGGAATGATTTTAGAGAAAACTTTATTCTCTCTTACGCGCCTGGCGATCAATTGAGAATATTGCGAACCAAAATCCAGAATAAGTATAGTTTGACGATGAGGTTTATCGGCCTTTGCTTTCTGGGCTTTCCCTCTCCTCGCTCCACCCTTCTTAATTCCGGGCCTCCTCGCCTTGAGCTTTCCCTGCTTGAACGAACGTGCTTTAGTCTTTTTAGCTTTCGATCTCTTGCGTAATTTTAAAGGATTTTTTCTTTTCTTCATTTTTTTTCTCATTTCCCCATTCCTACTCTCTGGTCAGCCTGAAAAATCTTTCCTTCTGTCTGAATTGAAGGAGCAATAATAACCTCAACATCATGCATCTCCTTCATATTGGAAGCACCTAATGAAGCCATGGAAGTCTTTAGGGCACCAATTAAATTCTGGGAACCGTCATCTACTCTAGCCGGGCCAAAAAGTATCTCTTTCAACCTTCCGGTAGTACCGACGTAAATCCGTGTTCCGCGGGGAAGGTTTACATGCGAGGTGGCCATACCCCAATGATATCCTCTTCCCGGAGCTTCTTTAGCCCTGGCGAAACTTGAACCGATCATTACTGCATCTGCACCGCAGGCAAAAGCTTTACAAATATCCCCGCCTCTGTTCATGCCTCCGTCAGTTATTATTGTTACGTATTTACCACTCCTCTTATAATGAAAATCCCTGGCAGCAGCCGCATCGACAGTTGCGGTTACCTGAGGAACACCGATGCCTAAAACACCCCGGGTAGTACAGGCAGCTCCCGGTCCGATGCCGATCAATAGGCCGGATGCACCGGTCTTCATCAACTCGAGTGTTGTCTCGTAAGTCACGCAGTTTCCGAGAATTACCGGTACTTTAGAAGACTTACAAAATTTAAATAAATCCAGGCTCTTGTATTCCCGGGAGATATGTTTGGTGGTTGTAACCGTAGATTGCACCACAAAAATATCGCAACCGGCTGCAATTGCTATCTTGGAGAATCTTTCCGCATGGCCGGGTATGCAACTTACAACGGCAGTCGCATTTTTCTTCTTGATCTCACTTACTCTTTTAGAAATAAGTTTCTCTTTTATCGGTTTGGAATAAATAGATTGAATTAACTCTGTAGCTTTAGCAGGCTTGGCACCTGCGACCTTCTCTAAGACTGTGTCCGGATTATCGTAGCGGGTCTGTACGCCGTCCAGATTAAGTACGGCGATACCGCCAAGAGAGGACATCTCAGCTGCCAGTTTAACATCAACCACACCATCCATAGCTGCGGCTAAAATGGGAACTTGAAATTTTCTGCCGTCAATTTGAAAAGTAGTATCAACTTCGTTAGGATTGAGAGTCTTAGCTCCGGGTACCAGAGCTATTTCATCAAAACCATAACACCTACGGGCACGCCTTTCTATGCCTATCCATTCAGCCATTTTTAATCTCCTCAATTTTCCCTAGTTTAATTTCCGGGAAATTGATCCCGAGCATTTTTAACTCTAATTCCGTATGCGGGGGATTATATAATTCTTTATTTGACAATGGGTTACGAAAATTAAGGGCATTATTTAGAAGGGTTAAAGATATGAGAAATTCTACAACAATCCGCTTCTTTTGTCAATATCTTTTTTAATAAATAAAAAAGGGCGAAGTTTTTCAACTTCGCCCTTTTTATTTAATGCTTAGCGTTGACTAGGCATTAATACATTCCGCCCATTCCGCCGCCCATTCCGCCGCCAGGCATCGATGGCATCTTTGCATCTTTTTCCGGCATATCCACAATCAAGGCTTCAGTAGTCAATAGTAATGCAGCAATGCTGGAAGCATTCTGCAGAGCTGAACGAGTAACCTTGGTAGGATCGATTACGCCTGCGTTGATCATGTCCACATAATTATCCTGGTTTACATCGTAACCTACGTTGGTCTTCTCCTTCTTAACCCGATCTACAACCACAGATCCTTCTAATCCTGCATTATGTGCAATCTGTCTGATCGGCTCCTCTAACGCACGCTTTACTATATCTACACCGATCTTTTCGTCGCCTTCAAGCCTCAGTTTCTCCAAGGTGGGTATCGTGCGTAGCAATCCTACGCCTCCTCCGGGAATTATCCCCTCTTCAACTGCTGCACGTGTGGCATGAAGGGCATCTTCTACTCGGGCCTTCTTTTCTTTCATCTCGGTCTCAGTAGCTGCACCTACGTTGATCACTGCAACACCACCGGAAAGTTTTGCCAATCTTTCCTGTAGCTTTTCTTTGTCATAATCTGAGTCGGATTCGTCTATTTGTTTTCTGATTTGGGCGATTCTGGCATTGATTGCGCCGGTTTTACCTGCGCCTTCGACTATCGTGGTGTTTTCTTTATCTATCCTTACCTTCTTCGCACGCCCTAAATCTTCAATATCTACGTTCTCTAGCTTTATTCCTAGATCTTCGGTAATCGCTTTTCCGTTTGTCAGCACGGCAATATCATCAAGCATCTCTTTTCTTCTATCTCCGTAACCCGGGGCTTTTACCGCACAGGCCGAGAGTGTTCCGCGGATCTTATTCACCACTAAGGTTGCTAAGGCTTCACCCTCCACTTCCTCTGCGAGAATTAAAAGCGGCTTTCCGGTACGGGCGATCTTCTCTAATAGAGGCAAGAGATCTTTTAAGGAAGAGATCTTCTTCTCATGAATTAGAATGTATGGTTCATCGAGAAGTACTTCCATTCTTTCGGCATCGCTGACAAAGTAGGGAGAAAGATAACCCTGGTCAAATTGCATTCCCTCGACCACCTCTAAAGTAGTTGCCATTGACTTTGCTTCTTCAACAGTAATTACACCATCCTTACCCACTTTATCCATTGCTTCAGCGATCAAGTCTCCGATAGCTGCGTCACAGTTTGCCGCAATCGAAGCAACCTGAGCTACTTCTTTTTTATCTTTAATCGGCGTGGATAATTTCTTCAGCTCTTCTATTACTTTCTCAACTGCTTTTTCAATCCCGCGCTTTAAAGCCATAGGATTTACTCCGGAAGTAACGTTCTTTAAACCCTCGCGATAAATTGCTTCTGCCAGTACTGTCGCTGTGGTAGTGCCGTCACCTGCTATGTCAGATGTTTTTTCAGCTACTTCTTTAACCATCTGAGCACCCATATTTTCAAATGCATCTTCAAGATCAATTTCTTTTGCTACTGTTACACCGTCTTTGGTGATCGTGGGGGAACCGAACTTTTTATCCAATACGACATTGCGTCCCTTAGGACCCAAGGTCACCTTGACAGCCGCAGATAACTGTTCTACGCCGCTTAATAATTTCCTGCGGGCTTCATCTTTAAACAATAATTGCTTTGCCATTCAAATCCTCCTTTAATGAGCACATAACTTACGAAACTCAAGTGAACGTAAGTTATGAGTACGAATTAAATCCTTGACATCTTCGATGTCAAGGATAAGTTCGGATAAATAAGTTATGTCGTTCAAATTTGAATTATTTTTTAGCTCTGGCTCCATAACTTATGTCCTCACTTATTTAATTATAGCTAAAATATCCTCTTCGCGCATGATCAACAATTCCTCGCCATCCTTGGTATTCACTTCCGTGCCTGTGTATTTTCCATATAATACCTTATCACCAACTTTTACTTCCGGTGCCTGCAGAGATCCATTCTCTAAAACTTTACCTTTTCCAACCGCAACCACTTTACCTTCCTGAGGTTTTTCTTTAACTGTATCCGGCAATACTATTCCGCCCTTAGTCTTTGATTCTGCCTCTAATGCCTTGATTACCACGCGGTCCCCTAATGGTTTGATATTCATTCCCTACACCTCCTTAAATGAGCACTTGATATTTGACATTGAAAATGTCAAGTATCAATCTTCTTTGTTTTTCTACTCTGAACGTAATTTAGCACTCTAAATCCTGGAGTGCTAATTATAAAAGAAAAAAATTTTTTGTCAAGACTTTTTTTGCAATTAATTGTTACTTAACTGCTTCCTCTTCTTCGACTTTCTTCTCTGCTCCAAAAACCCCGAATCCTGCAAGCTTGCTATTTAACTCTTTAATTTCTCCTTCTTTTTCCTGCAATTGCACTTGCAGACTCTTAATTTTTTCTTCTTGTTGAGAGAGTGTCTGATGAAGCTGAGCAATCTCTTCCTGCGTCAACCTGCCTTTGGAAGCAGACGCGCAACCAAACAGCCCTAAACATAACCCGATCACTAAAAGCCTCCTCACTTCTTCACCTCACTTTCGTAATTTACCTGATAGATATAATACAACCCTTTTAAGGTCAGATCATTGTCTATCTTGTTAAACCGATTGCAATACTTTTTGATAAAATTAACTTTTCCTCCGGTGCCGATCACTTTAGCGTTTTTTCCTATTATTTTTTTTGTCCTATCACTGAGATAATTTATCGACGCTCCAAAACCAAAGAGAATACCGCTTAAAATGCTGCTTTTGGTATCTCTGCCGATAAAACTTCTTGGTTTTTCTAATTTTACTTTGGGAAGAAGCGCGGTCCTATCAGTAAGTGCATCGAGTGAAATATCAAGGCCGGGTAAAATCATGCCGCCCAAGTACTCTCTTTTTTTCGATATCACATCCAAGGTAACCGCAGTTCCAAAATCAATAATGATTAACGGAGAACCATAAAGCAGCGTTCCTGCATAAGCATTGACCAGGCGGTCTGAACCAACCTCTCCAGGATTATGATAAAGGTTTTTAATCGGGACCTTTATACCTCTGCCGATCAAACGCGGCCTCTTACCGGATAATACTTTTATATCTTGCGCAAGAACTCGGCATGCTTCAGGAACAACGCTACAAATGATTGTATCATCAATCTTATACCTGGTAAATATTTTTTTTATAATTTTTTTATAATTTTTTTGTTTAGTCGGTATACTTACTCTCTTTATCAAGTATCTACTTTGAAAGATACCCATACCTATATTACTATTACCTATATCTATAGCCAGTAGTCTCATTTTTTTATTTCTTTTATCTTATCTCTGATCTTGGCGGCTTTTTCAAATTGTAAGTTCCTGGCAGCCAACTCCATTTCATATTGTAATTGAGAAATATATTTATGCAACTGAAATTCCTCTACGTTCTCTCCGGTCAACTGCATCACAAAATCCTGCGCCTCCTCCAGGCCTTCGATTCCCTGCTTTATCGCCTTTCTGATCGTCTGAGGGATAATCTTATTCTTTTTATTAAACTCCAGCTGCATCTTGCGCCTGCGGCTGCTTTCATCGATCGCCCTCTTCATCGAACCGGTGATATTATCTGCGTACATAATCACTTTACCGTTAATATTGCGGGCGGCGCGTCCTGCAACCTGTATCAAAGCGGTCGCCGAACGCAGGAAGCCCTCCTTATCAGCATCTAAAATAGCGACCAGCGACACCTCAGGTAAATCCAGTCCCTCCCTAAGGAGATTTATCCCCACAAGACAATCGAATTTCTTTTCTCTTAATTCCCTCAATATTTTCGACCTTTCGATAGTCTTGATCTCAGAGTGCAGATATTTTACCTTGAGCCCCTTCTCCTGTAAATAAGACGTCAAGTCCTCGGCCATTCTCTTAGTTAAAGTCGTCACCAGCACCCGCTCGTTTATCTTAGCCCTCAACTTTACCTCTTTGATCAAGTCTTCTATCTGTCCTTCGCTGGGCTTAAGAATAATCTCGGGGTCAATTAAGCCGGTAGGACGGATAATCTGCTCAATCACCCTGCCTTTACTTTTTTTGATCTCGTACTGATTAGGTGTAGCCGAGACAAAAACTATTCTTTTATTAAAATCATTGAATTCATTAAACTTCAATGGACGGTTATCTAAACAGGAGGGCAGCCTAAAACCGTAATCGACCAATATCTCTTTCCTGGCGCGGTCACCTTCATACATCCCCCTGATCTGCGGTATAGTCACATGCGATTCGTCAATGATCGTCAGGAAATCCTTAGGGAAATAGTCGATTAAGCAATACGGCCGGCTGCCCGGCTCCCTGCCGGAGAGATGCCTGGCATAATTCTCGATTCCGTGACAATAACTGATCTCCTTGATCATCTCTATATCATAGCGCGTGCGGGATTCAAGGCGCTGGGCTTCTAAAAGTTTATTTTCGCTCTTTAGAAAATTTAATCTCTCTTTTAGCTCTGACTCTATAGATTCAAGCGCAGACTCTACTCTCTGGCCGGATACGATGAAATGCTTAGCCGGGTATACTGCGACTTTCTCGATTAAATTCAAGGTATTTGCTGTTAGAGGATCTATTTCGGATATCTTCTCAATCTTATCTTGAAAGAATTCTATACGTAAAGCTTTCTCTAAATAAGAAGGGAATACTTCAACCACGTCTCCTCTTACCCTAATCTTGCCGCGAATGAATTCATAATCATTCCTTTCATACTGTATCCGGACTAATCTGGCGATCAATTCATCCCGAGAGATAGTCTGGCCCTTTTCAAGAAAAACCAGCAGCTCCCGATAATCCTCAGGAGAACCGAGATTGTAAATACAGGATACTGAAGCGACGATTAAACAATCATTCCTTGACATAAGTGAGCTGGTGGATGATAACCTGAGGCGATCCAGCCTATCGTTAATCGAAGCATCCTTTTCTATGTAGGTATCCGTAGAAGGTACGTAGGCCTCCGGCTGGTAATAATCGTAATAACTGACAAAATATTCTACGGCGTTATCTGGGAAAAACTCTTTAAATTCCGCGTAGAGTTGAGCGGCAAGAGTCTTATTATGGGAAATCACCAGGGTCGGCAGATTGACCTTAGCGATCAGATTAGCCAATGTAAATGTCTTACCCGAGCCGGTTACCCCCAAAAGCGTATTAAAGTTGCCCCCGGAAGCGATCGACTTGTTCAGTTCCTCAATCGCCCTGGGCTGATCACCACAAGGTTTATAATGCGAGACTAATTTAAACTTATCCATCAAAGAATCTCTAGGCTTATATCAACTGAAGGGGCAGAGTGGGTTAATTCTCCGATAGAGATTAGGTCTACTCCGGCAGAAGCGATCTTTCTGACATTCTTTAAGCTGACTCCGCCTGAAGCTTCTAATTGAGGTATTAGGTTGCAGGTTTTAGGTGATAGGTAATCTCTTATTTTAACTGTCTTTTTTATATCTTTTATGCTCATATTATCGAGCATAATTATATCCGGCTTAAGGTTCAACGCCTGCTTAAACTCCCGCAGGTTATTCACCTCAAGCTCAACTTTCAATCCCTTGCGTTTAAATTTAGTTATATCCTTATTTAAGTTCCTATAGCCACCTATAACTCTCAGGTGGTTATCTTTGATCAGAATCATCTCATCCAGGCTAGACCGATGATTAAATCCGCCGCCAATCCTTACCGCATACTTCTCTAAGCTGCGCAGCCCGGGGATAGTCTTGCGTGTATCAAGAATCTTTGCTTTGTAAGCCTTCACTGCTAAAACATATTTCCTGGTGATTGTAGAAATCCCGCAAAGGTGGCTAAAGAAATTCAAAGCAACCCTCTCCGCAGTCAATATAGCTCTAGCACAACCAGAGATTCTGGCGATCTGCTTACCT
>Ga0180007_10004907_pt1 | contig 13922 bp, 3 predicted proteins | sample MM_PC_MetaG_FD_121122 | JGI IMG/M metagenome (GOLD analysis project Ga0180007, IMG submission 121122) | Groundwater microbial communities from the Aspo Hard Rock Laboratory (HRL) deep subsurface site, Sweden - MM_PC_MetaG | ecosystem: Environmental > Aquatic > Deep subsurface > Groundwater... | reverse complement strand
TTTTCTATTTTTATTTTTGAAATATCACTCCCAAGATTGCATAAATCTTTTGTAATAACTTTATCCCCCTTTCTTACTGAGATTCTTAAAGTGTAATATTTTTTTTCACCAATGCGTTTTATATGAATATATACCATAAAAATTATTATTTAAACTACTATTTAAATCTTTCCCCCTACAATTGAATTTTATAAATGTAAGGGTAAAATAGGCCTAAGGGGATTTGAACCCCTATATTACCGTCCGAAGCGGCATATGTTATCCAGGTTACATCATAGGCCCTCATCAAAAGTGATATTTTTACCTTTTTTAAAGTTATTCAATGATAATTTACCAAATTAAATCGATAAATTTATAAAAGAGTTTATACAAATAAATTACATGAAAAAACTATTCATTTTTTGTTTAGTGATAATTTTATTTTTGCCTCTAGTTATAGCACAAGACTATTTTTCTACAGGATTAAGTGAAGGAGGATTCAAAGAAAACAATCCATACATTGGTGCGGGTTTTGGGGCAAATGTAAATGCCTATTCTGGTAATTTAGTAATTTCTGCAACAGATACTTCTTTAGCTGGAAGAGGTATAAGTGCTTCTATATCAAGAACATATAACAGCAACATATGGAAAGAACCAGATTTAGAAAAAGAAACCAAATGGAAGTACCATAAATGGCTTGGTTATGGATGGACAATGGGTCTTGGAAGAATTGTGATCCCTAACGATGGAAGAAGTGGTTATGAAGGTAGAATTTATTTAGAGGAACCAGATGGTTCAACTTTAACTTTTATTAATAACTCTATAGATGGTTCTGTTGGTTTTACATATAATGATCAATATTTTACAGATGTCTACATGCTTCCTGATTTTAGTAGGGTAATGTATATTTACTCAAATTACGGAGGAGCTACATGTTCTTTGCATTCAGGATATGATAGTATTGTTATAACAAGGCCTGATGGAACAAGATATTTTTTCACACACTGGGTCAACCATTCAACAAATAAATACCTCGGTCCAAACGGTTTTGGATTAGATCAAAAATATGTGGAAGTTTATCCAACACTGATAGTTGATACAAATAATAACTTCATAAGAATAAAGTACTATGGTGATGATGGCAATGAAAATCAGTTATGCAATAAAGATTGTGGGCACTCTGATGGTTGTCATGGTGAATCTTGCTGTATGTACGATAGTGTTAATGCAATGGCTGGTCATGAAGAATACTACAACTACAAAGCAGAATTACAGACAAGCAGAGGTTCACCTTTTATTAAAGAAATTTCAATTAATGAAGATCCTGAAAGAAAAATAAAATTTTATTTAACAGATTCAGGTTCTAATTTAGACTGGGATACAAGATTAGACTATTTAGAATATCCTGGAATTTATGGAAACAAAATAAGGATTGATTATGAGTATGGTTATAATGATTATCTAACAAAGGTGTGGATAAAAGATGGAAATAATCCATCTACATTACTATTTCCAAATCCAACAGTGTACAGTTATAGAAGTGATTTTCTTATCAACATGGTTGAATCTCCAATAGGTGGCAAAGTTGAATATTCCTATGCCCCCAAACTATTTGATGTAAATGGTATTTTCCAAGGGATTAATTATGAAAAGAAAAATGTAGTTACAAGTTATAAAATTTATAAGCCGGAAGGAGGTTACATAACCTATGAATACAATTATGAAGCTTCAGATACTCCTCCAGCACCTAGGACATTTCCAACAAGAACAACCACCATTTTGGGACCAGTAGGGGATTTTGGTGAGCGTACACTTACAAAAACAACATTCTTTGTTCCTGGAGATGATGATCTTTTTGTTTGGAAAGCAGGATTAATAAACAGTACAGAGATATATGATTATCAAGAAAATAAACTTTTGAAAAGAGAAACTAACTATTATGATGTACAGAAGATAGGTAAACCAATAATAGCAGATAATGAAGTACATGACTCTATGGGTTTGATACTACCAGATACACAAATTCATAGACCCCTTTATACATCTAAATTAGAAGGGATCAAAACAGAACTTTTTGATCCTACAACCGGAGATAAAAAAATATTTTATACAAATTATTCAGACTGGGATGTTTATGGATCACCAACTACATTTACAAATTATGGGGAAATATATTCTACAGAAAAAAATTATTATTCTGGTTTTTTCCAGCCAGATTGGTGTACCCCTTATTGTGGAATAGATGGTTTCTTACAAGGAACAATTTCATTAAGTGATAACACACAAGATCATAAAGTTGTTACTAAACAAACATTTTTACATGATGAAAAAAAAGCATATAGAGGACTTGATAATAACAACAATTATGCATGTCCACAGAACATGATCATTAACAAAGTAACTAAAACCCAAACATTTGATGAAAACAATATTCTAATTACAAAATCAGAAACTGATTACGCATACAAATGCGATTTATACAATACTCCGAATGCTGATACCTATACTTTATGTGAGAATGAGCCAATTTACCCCGGAGATGGGTGGACCGGCGGATGTTTGTCTGGTACAGACATGGAATATAATTTCTATGATTTTCACCCGTCTATTAAAGCCCAACCTGTAAAACAAAGAGTATGGCAAGATACACCAGAATCAAAGTGGATTGAAACAGAGACAAAAAGCGATTTATTTGGTAATCCAAGGTATGTTAATGATGCTTATAGTAACAAGATCCAGATTTATTATGGAGGACACATAGGAACTTCATTGTATAACGGATATGTATTCCCAACTAAAATAGTTGCACAGATGTCTGATGATTTAGAAAATCCTCTTAGCGGATACATTGGTGGGGGTGTAAAAATATTCCAAATTCCAGATTATTGGACCGGGGCCAAATTAAAAGAATCTTTTGTGGATATAAATGATCCCAAGTATACTTACAATTATGAGTACGACAAGTTAGGAAGATTAAAAAAAATAAAAAATCCCGGAGATGGGGATTATGATTATCCTGCTCAGGAAATTACATACTATGATGATCATAAAAGTTCTAATGGAGTAATGATTCTAGTTAAAAACAGAAAAGAGAAAAGAGAATGGTTTAATGCTATTTTTTATTATTATGACAAGTTAGGAAGATTAAAATTAACAAAACAATTAACACCATTAGGATGGGTTCAGTCAACATTAGAGTATGACGAGAGAGGTAATCAAAAGAGAGTATCTAAACCATTTGTGCAACCAGATGAAGCATTACATTCAACATTTAAATACGATTCCTTAGGTAGAGTAAAAGAAGTAGATCCAGTTGAAGAAAATCCACAAAGTGGAGTTCTAACAACAGAATATGGACATAATTGGATTAAAACAATAGATGAAATAGGGAATAGTACAAAATCAATATCAGATGCATTTGGCAGGACAATACAGGTGATAAATTCTGATTTGAAATCATCATATTTTACATATAATGCAAGAGGAAATTTAATTTCAACTGAAAATCCAAAAAACCAAGTAACAACTTATGTATATAACTCCTTAGGGCAATTATTAAGTATGGATAATCCTGACACAGGTGTTTTAACTAATACATATGATAAAAATGGTAATATAAAAACTAAAACAGACGCAAAAGGTCAAACAATAACAAATTATTATGACTCGCTAAATAGAATAAAAAAAATAGCACCATACAATGGAGAACCAGAAATATTATTTACTTATGATGAATATAGCAGATGCTATCATGGATCTGGAACAGGATGTGGTTTCAATAAGTTAACAACATTAACAGATGGCACTGGAACAACCAAATATTATTATGACAATTTAGGTAGATTAACAAAAGAGATTAAAATACCAATTGGAACTTCTATAGAATTTGTTACAGAATATGATTATGACTTTGAAGATTCCAAATCTACAAATCTAAAAAAAATTACAACCCCTAATGGGAAAATTATTGAATATGAATACAACGAAATTGGTCAGCTTGTAAAGGTTAAATCAGAAGGAGTTATTTTAGCAGAATATATGTATAATCCTTCTGGAACAATCCATTACAAATATTTTGATGAAGGCTCTGGAATAACAGCATACAATTACAACGAAAGAGATTGGTTAATGGGGTATCATACTCAACAAGATGGTAGTTCAATACAATTTGACGTTTTATATTATGATAATGTTGGAAATCTAATAAAAAAAGCAACAACTATTCCCTCAAGTAATCAAATAAAATATTCTTATGATAATCTTTATAGATTAAAACAAGTTGTACCAACCAATACATATGACAACATACCAATATCATTTACATATGATGATATCGGAAATAGACAAACTAAAAATCAGCAATCTTATACATATGATTACGAAAGTGGCGGAGATAATAATCGATTGGTAAGCGATGGAACATATAGTTATAATTATGATTCTAATGGAAACTTGATAACAAAAACTTCAGAGTCACAAGGTACAACAATTTATCAATACAATTCTTTAAATCAATTAGTCAAAGTCACTCTTCCAGAAGGTGTTGTGGAAGAGTATGTATATGATCACACTGGGAGTAGAATTAAAAAAATAAACAAAGAAGGATCTGATAAAGAGATTACTTTTTACTTCTATGATGCAGGAGGAAATGTAATCTTAGAAAAATACAAAGGTTCTAATTTCTGTTCAGCAGAAGATCCATACTATATTGAATTCGATGCTACAGAAGAAGCATGTGATTCAGGAGGTCCAATTGGATTAGATGGTTGTTCTTGCATAAATGAAGGATGTACTAATGATTGGGTTTCTAGTTGTTGTAATGCACAAAATTCATGCATATGGGGTGAAAGTTGTTACCTCAATGGGCAAATTGAAAATATAGATGGATTAGGTACACATAATGCATTATGTTATGATGGTGAATGGAAAGATCCAGATCAATCTTCAAGTTATTGTTTAAGTGCTGGAGGAAGTTGGATATTGGCAGGGGATTCTGCTACTGCAATCGGAGAATATGACAATACCTTAACCTCTGAATGCTGTGGAGATGACACACATGAATATGACTCTGGAGGGAGATGTTGCCCTTCATCATACTACACTTTAAATGGAAACAGGTGTATGTACTACGGCGGGGGATCTTCAAGTGGAAGTTCACCAATGCTTAACAAAGATGCTTGTGATTTGCCATATTATTATTGTGTCGGTGGAAACTGTTATCCAGGTGATAGTCCTGATTTTTGTTAAATTTTCAAAACATTTAAATAACCAAAAATTAAATTTCTACTATGCAAAAAAGGGGGATAACAATTCTTTCATTAATCAGAGATACATCTAAACAGCATTCCAAAAACTTTATAAACTCTAAAGATAAAACATATAAAAACCCTTTAAAACGTTAAAAAGCTTAAAATAACCTTTTAAAGCTTTTAGAAGCATGATAAAACCTTTAAAATGATACCAAATGAAAAAGAACTAATCTCTTTCATAAAGAACAGAGATTTAGTCAATTTTAGTATGATTGCTAAACATTTTGATATCAAAAATTCAACAGTTACAGATATTATTGAGGATTTAACAAAAAAGAAATTAGTAAAAGTAACAAAACTTGGAGGATCTAACATAGTTAGAACAAAATGAAAAAAAGAGGTCAGGTTACATTATTCATAATAATAGGAATTGTGATAGTAGTAGTGATAGCATTAATTCTTTTTTTAAGAAGTTATGTTTTAGAATCAGATTTTCAAAAAAGTTTACAAAAAGCACAAACAATACCACAACAATTTGTACCAATAAAAGAAGAATTAGATTTATGTTTATCAGAAGTATCAACACAAGCAGTTAATACTCTATCATTACAAGGAGGATATATTGAATTACCAACAGATCCAATACCAAGATCTCCTATAATCAATCCCTTTTCAAATTCGTTAGAGATACTTCCAGGAATGGATACTGTATTCTGGTTTTATGAATCTTCAAATGGAATAAAACAAACACAAATTCCAACTATAAAAGAGATGGAAACACAGTTAGATAATTATCTTAATGAAAACTTAGAAAGTTGTTTCTTAGATATCAAAAACATACAAGGATACGATATAAAATTTAATGAAAATAGGATTCAAACTAAAACAAAAATACAGGAAAATCATGTAGAAATAACTATAGACTATCCAACTGAAATAACTTTAGATGAATTGACATATACAATAAAAGAACACTACATAATCCTTGATTTAGAATTAGGCAAATTACATAAAATAGCAAATGAAATAATAAATAAGGAAAATGAAGAATTTTTCTTAGAAGAAAAAACAATTGATATGTTAACAATATATGATCAGATACCTTACAGAGGACAAGATTTTGATTGTACTCAAAAAATATGGTATACAAAAGATGTAGAAAATAATCTTAAACAAATAATAAACGCAAATGTAGATACTATAAAAATTAAAAATACTAAAAATACATATGCATATGACTACTTCTTAATTGACTTAGGAAAATCATATTCAGAAATAGAAACTAAATTTATGTATTTAACATCTTGGCCATTTGATTTAAGAATCAACGGTGGAGAAGAAATTCTAAAATCAGATTTAATGATAGATCCATCTTCACCACCTACTGCAATATTATCATCCATTTTATGTTTAAACAACTGGCAGTTTATATATGACGTAAAATACCCAGTATTAATATCTTTAACATCAGATAATCTTAGATTCCAATTTGCAACACAAGTAATAGTAGATAATAATTTACCAAGAATCGCTAATACAGAACCATCAGATGTAGAAGAACCAGACACAAAAGCATGCAAGGCAGCCACAAAACCAGGAAAGATATATGTATTTGATGATGAAAGAGAACAACCAATAGATAATGCTATTTTGCAATTTAATTGTGTTGGTACAATTTGTAATTTGGGTAAAACAACCAATGGAGAACTAACCACGGAATTACCTTTATGCATGAATGGGGAATTAATAGCATCAAGAGAAGGATATTTATCAAAAGGAATGATTACCAATACTAATGAAGAAATAGAAGAATACATTTACCTAAAACCTAAATATAACTTAAGACCTCAAGTAAAAATAATAGAGAATGGTAAAATAAGAAACATAGAAAATGATGAAACAGTAGTGATACAATTATTTAATGAAAATGAAGATTATATGGCTGTAATAACACAAGATTCAGAAACAGTAGATTTAGTTTCAGGTTTCTATTTCATTAAGGGTTATTTAACAAAAGAAGAAAAAATAAATCTAAAAGGATATGAAATAGAATCTTGCGCAGAAGTTCCAAGAGGTGGAATTTTAGGATACATTGGTCTAACCAAAAAACAGTGTGTTAAGAAAAAAATAGAAGATACAGAATTAAATCAAGTTTTAACTGGAGGAGCAGAATTTGATCATACTTTTGAATCAAATAAATTAAGAAATTCAAATACGTTAATTATTTACATAATTAAAAATAAAGTCCCACAATCATTAGAGGAACTTCAACAAATTTATAATCAAATAAAAACAAATAATGAAAATCCATCATTTATATTGCCAGAACTAAAATGAAAATTAAATTAATTGCAATATTATGCATGCTTTTGATAGTTCTTACTCCATTAACATATGCACAAGAAGTAGATCCAGAAGATTTAATGGAAGATATTTTAGTATATATTGAAGATTATGAACCAAAAGTTGTTCAAGCATCATCTATAGAACAAGGAGTAACAGGATTAGGATCAGTAAAAACAGGTTTAGGACAAGGAGAATATCCTGTTTTTGCACTTCTAAGAGGTATGAAAACTAATCCAACAATATCAGTTCCAAGAATAAGAAATGTTGATATTAGGCTAAATGATAAAAGCAATCAATATGCAAGACAACCTACACATGTACAACCCCAGGGAGGTTATTACACTCTTGATAATTTAGGTTATATTGTAATCCCTTTAATAAGAATACCAACAGAAAAAGATGTACCAGATAGTATTGATATTGATATGACAGCAAGGATAACCTATGATCTTTCAAGAGGTTTTGGTGTTTATGAAGAAGATAAATTTTTACCAGAAATTTCAGAGGATGATTTTGAAAAGGATCCAAATGCATATGCATTCTGGGATGGAAGAGGATTTATTAGATTAAGTGAATTAAAAGAACAGGAGGCAACTTTTGTGTTATATGATTATCAACTTAAAAAAATAAAGCAATTTAAATTAAGTCCACAACAAACATCTAATGAACTTCCTTTAAGCGTAGGTTACTATAGCGACTACAGAGATTTAGGTTTAAGAGAAGGAGTAAGGATACAATATGATGATATTGAAGCACCAAGAGAAAAAGCAAAATTAACTTTAATTATTGGAGATAGATTAAAAATAGTTGAAGTTGGAGAAGGGCAACCTCTTTATCCTGGAAGTGAATGGTACGTAAATAAAATTAAAAAAACAACAGGAGAAGAAGAAGTAAGAATCAAAAGACAAGGTTTCCTTGATTCAGAATTAGAAATTTTTGGTGGAGGAGATAAAACATTATACAAAAGGCCAAGAATACCAGTAGATTGTGAAGGTCTTTCTGTAACTCAATGTAAGATATTCCCTGATGTTTGTACAGTTGTAAAAGATGAATGCAAGTTTAGATCAGGAACAATAGAAAAAGATACATTAACTGGGGAAGAAACCACAGGTGAAGAAAATGTGATGATGAAACAAGCAGAAGTTGAGTTTAATAGAGTGTGGAAGGATCATAAAGCTCTAAATGATGAAGATGATTCAAAAAAAATAATTGAATTTCCAAACATAATAGAAGGATATATGAGAATAATTAATAATAAGGATTATAAAAAACAACCACAATCAGCATACATAAGAGCAGCTTTAGATAGATTAACAAAAGACATTGAAGGAATACAAAGTCCAGCCACATTTTATACTGAAAAACATAATACAACTGAATTAGATGAATTAATGTATAAAATTAATAGTGCGTCTATAACTTCAGATATTTATCTAACAGCAATAGATGTTCAAAAAGATAAAGAAGCAGTAGAATATTTTTATGATGCAATCAATGAATACCAAAGAGTTTTTGAAAACTATGCAGACATAGAAGATGATAATAAAAAGTTATTAGGAATGATGGCTTTAACAAAAATAGCAGATGTATCAAGATTTTATTTAAAAGATTATCAAAGAGCAGCAGATGCATATAAAAATTTAATAAGTGTATACTATCCAGGATATATTTCAGATGATGACAAAGCAACTTATCAGAATAGAATAGATTTTTACACTGAAAAAGCAAAATATAGTTTCAATATAGAAGAGATATATGACAATGGAGAATTTGTTCAGATATCTTTAGATAGCATAGAAGAACCTACAGTAAAACCAACAGCAACATTAAAGGTGACAAAAGGAGGAAGCATAATCACAAAAGAATTTGAATTATCAAAAGAAGTATTTGAAGGTACAGGTTGGTTTGTTTATGAAATTAGTGTTGATAAAATTATACTTCAAAGAGTATATCTTGATAAGAACGAAAATAGACAAGAAGAGAAAAAAACTATAAATCTAAACAAAGAAATCACTGTAGATTTAGGTTTAACAGTAGAACTAATAGATACTAATACAAAATCTTTTGCTCATGTTCTTGTTCTACCAGGTTCAGATAGGGCTGTAAGTGAATCAGAATTTAGTTTACATATTCCAATAGAAAAAAGAACATGGAAACTTAGTCCAGAACAACTAGAAGATCATATAAAATCTACTGAAAAATTAATAAACAAATTAGATAGTTTAATCAAAAACACAGAAAAAGTCTACAGAACATTCCAAGTTACATGCTATTCTGTATTCTCCGTACTATTTATTAAAAATTTATTACAAGGAGGAGTTCATGCAAGAGCAAGAAAAGAAGTTATAGCTATTCATGAAAAAATCTGCCAAGAACAAATTGGTTTTGGAAAAGATGAATATTATTCAGCACAAAATTGTATAGATGAAAACTATGGAGAGATAGAACAAGATATTGAAAAAGCAGAAGCTGCAATAAATAGAGTTGATGACAGAATAGAAAAAGGTTTAGGACAAGAATATGAAGAATACACAGAATTATTAAAAGATGAAGAATACGGAGGTGTTGTTAGAGAATCTTTAATACAAGCAGAATTAGCATCAGAATTTACAGGAGATAAAGGTGAAAAATTTGCAGAATTAGCATTTGAATCAGATTTTAATATCCAAATTGAATCAATAGAAAGAAAAGTTGAAGCATATGTAAAAACAAATCCAGACGCAACAGAATATGATATTGAAAATTATAGAAGCGAGGTATTTAGAAAAGGAAGATATGAACTATTAGCAAGATATGAAAAAGAAAATGCTCCAAAAGGGATAAAAGAACATTACAACTCTCTTTCAAAAACAATAAGTAGTAAAGAAGATGAATATGCTTTACTCACAGATATAAATAATCCAAATCCAGCAGGAACTTCTTTAGCTGAAAAAATTGGTACTCCGGAAGGTAGGATCAAATCAAAGATATATTATAAGCTTATTAGTTATGATAAAAATTTAAAACAATATTTTTATAATGAAATAAGAACATTGGGTGTACCTTTGTATTCAGATCCAGGATGCACAGTTAGATATTCTGAAGAGGAGATAAAAGATGTAAAATCATCAATATTATCAGACCCAAAAAAATTAATAGGGAAGGATATTTATTTTATAAATTCTGATAAAGAATGTGAAACAGGAGAAATAACAGACAATGAACCATCTTCAAGTGCAGAAAAACATGATCCTAAAATTACAGTGTTTGAAAGCGGAAGAGACAAAGGAAAACTTAAAAGTTTCTCAATAGATGCTTATCATTATTTTGAAATAGAGAGGGATACAAGTGGAAATATATACAAAGTTTATTTATGGAAAAGAGAAAAATCTAATCAAAAATTAGGTGGAGGAACCAGAATAACAGAATTTACAAAAGGACAATGTAGTGAAGCAATGAAACATTTATCTAATGAAGAAGATTCAACAGGCATATCAAAAGACACAGCAAATAATGCATGTAAACTTTTAGATGATTTAGACAGATGCACTAAAATTTCAACTGTGTATGAAGAAGGACAAATAGTATGCAAAGGTTATGCTTTTTCAACACCAATACATCAAATCTCAGGACTTCAATGTTATGATATTATGGATCCAACAGATTGTAAAATACTATTTGGTTCATGTGATCCTGTAATGTGCCCAGCATCAAGATTTAATCTTGGAGGAAGATGGAATGTTGATAATGTAATACAAACAGGGGTTGCTGGAAGTATATTCTTAGGCTTGCCTAACTTTGATATTCCATATGAACCATTACCAGTTTGTGTTACAGGGGTTTTAGCAGGTCTAAAAAATTATAAGAGCATAATGGAAGGATACAAAAAATGTTTAGAAAATGAAGTAAGTGAAGGAAGGTCTATTGGTAGTTGTTCTTATATAAGGGATATAGGAATATGTCAAACACTTTGGCAAACAGGCACTGCATTATGGAGAATAAGCGGGGTAAGTATCTTAAAAGGAGTTAGCAAAGCAGCTGGCGGTGATGAATACATAACTGATTTTGAAGGAAACATGGAGAATAGCAGAGACTTCTTAGATTATTTCACAAGAGAATATGGTAAAAGCGCATTTGCAGCATATTCTGGTGGATCAATAGATGAAATAGGTACAGAGATATGTAAAGCAGCAATTTTCAGAAAGTTACCAGGACAAGGTTCTATGATAGATCAATTAATGAAACCATCTGTTCCACCTCAGTTTACAGCAATAGTAGAAGAAGCACCGCATTCAACAGTAACAGGAAGTCCACAATCAACTTATAGCATATGGTACCATGTTTATGCAGGAGAAGATAGAGATAATATCAGATATATAATTTTCTTAAGAAATAGTAGAGGGGAGATTAGACATGTAACACTTCATTCAATGTTATTAAATCAAGGGGACTTCCATGATAAAACAGAGACACTTGTGGAAGATAGTGGATTCAATGAAGTTTGTATACAAATAGCAGGATATCAACAATACTGTGGTTATGGTAAAGTAAGTTCTGATTTTGCAATTAATTGGGCAAATGACAAGTTAATAGAATCAGAGATTACTAAAAGTAATATAAATTCTGCAACAGAATGTGTTCCAGAAGAAGGAGTTGTATCAGATGACATGGGATTAATAAAAACACCATTAAGCATTTTAAGCTCAGGTCTAACTCAATCAGGAATAATTAGAAAATGTTCGTATTTCAATCCAAGTATTGGAGAAGGAGGATCTGCAGAAGATAATTGGGTTGTAGTCGGAACTTGTGGAAAAGATAGAGAAGGAAGAGATTTAGGAAGTTGTTGGTTAAATACCCAATCAGCTAATCTAATCAAAAATTTAGAATCAAGAGAAAATCTTAATGCAGAATTAAGACAACAATTAGAAAGGTATGATGTAGATCCTATAAAAATTAAAAATAAAAAATTAGAACTTGACAGAGATTTAATAGGAAATGTAACAAAATATCAAGGATTAATTAATGACCTAATTGAAAAGGGAATTAAATTAACTCCAACAACAGGAGACGCAACCTATGACTCTAGTAATCCTAATCCTATTGATTTAGAAAATGATATCAGAGAAGAATTCATAAAGTTATATAGAGAATACCAGAGTTTATTATCTCAAACTTATGATTCAAAGCTTTTAGCAGAAATAACCCTAAAATCAGGAGATGTTTTAACTGAAGCTGCAAAATTAATATCACAAGTAGAATCAGGAGCAACAAAAGCAGAAGCAGAATTAAATGGAAAAATAAGTTCAGGAGAAATAAAAAAGGCCGAAACAGAATCAACTACAACTAATACTGAAAATAGTGGAACTACAACACCAAAAAGTATAACCCCCGAAGAAACTCAAACAGTTTCAATTCCAGAAGAATTAGATATATCTCAATTAAGCTCTCCTTGTGGAATAGAATATGAAGAAAATGCATGGTTACTTCAAAAGAAAAATGTTATCTATGGATTTGATAGTAAAGCAAAATGGATTTACAAAACAGACATTTCTGATAACTGGAAAATATTAAATAATTGTGAAATATTTAGATTGATTAATGGTTACAAAGAAGTATACATTGATATTTGTAATGGTTTAAAAAATAAAACCTTTGATGAAGGTATAAATTTTCTTGCTAAAGTTGCACAATCAAATGATGATGATTATTTTAAAATACACACAGAAGAAGGTAAAGAAGTACTAATTACTCATGAAAAAATATCATTTGATAAAATTAACAATGCCTGCTTAGGTACTCAAATTGAATTTGAATGTAATATAGAATATGAAGCAGGAGGGTCGTATGTTAACACTATAAATGTTTTTTATAGATTTAAAGGAACCTGGGAGTGGAAAGGAGATTTAGAAGACCAAGATTGGAAAATTCTAGATAAATGTGGAGATTTTAAAGGCACATCACGAGTGTTATTTAAAGAGATTTATGGAGAGATATGTGATGATCTAAAAGGTATGGATCTTGATGAGGGTATAGATCTTCTTGCTAAAACTGCAAGAAAAGAACAAGATGACCGTATAATAATTCATAGAACAAGAGGTGAACCAATATCAATCGAAGGAGAATATCTCACAAAGGAAAGCATCTATAGTGCTTGTGAAAAAGGAGAATTAACTTATACTTTATGCAGTCAATTAAAAGACAAATATAGAGAAAGCATGATTAATTGCCATAATTTTGGTAATGAAATTGGAAAAAATTGTTATTATGATCAAAAAGGAGATGAAAGTAAATGTTTTGAATGCAGTGAAGCAAAAGAATGTTCTTATTTTGAATCCGATCTAGCTAAATGTGTGGAAAAAGAATGTAATG
>Ga0180007_10004906_pt1 | contig 13923 bp, 15 predicted proteins | sample MM_PC_MetaG_FD_121122 | JGI IMG/M metagenome (GOLD analysis project Ga0180007, IMG submission 121122) | Groundwater microbial communities from the Aspo Hard Rock Laboratory (HRL) deep subsurface site, Sweden - MM_PC_MetaG | ecosystem: Environmental > Aquatic > Deep subsurface > Groundwater... | reverse complement strand
TCTTTGGCCACCTGTCCTTCTATTTCTCTTTTTTTACCCTGGCCTTCGGAAAGATATCTCTCAGCAGCCCTTTTTCGTTCAGATACCATCCTCTCGTATACTTTATCGCGAACCTCTTGTACGTAATTTATCCTCTTTATCCTTACGTCAATGAGTTTGATCCCATATTGGGGGATTATCTCCCGTGCCTGCTTAAGTATACCTCTGGTTATAGCATCCCTGCCTACGGAGATCGTCTCAAGAGCGTCGTCAGATGCCTTTATCTCGTCGATCTCCCTGAGGGCGCTGGATTCAATTATCCTGTTTGAATCACGGACTATTTCCACCAGATTATGGTTGGTCAAATAATCTCTCGTGGCTGAATCAACTATATCGTCGAGCCTGGCATGCGCGCCCATCTCATTGGTCACCGACTGCATGAACTTAAGCGCGTCAGATATCTTCCATCTTGCCGTAGTATCGACCCATATATATCTTTTATCTTTTGTGGGGATCTGATTCGGGTTGCCATCCCACTGGAGGACTCTTCTGTCAAAATAATTCGCCTGCTGCACGAACGGCATTTTGAAATGCAATCCTGCTTCCGTAATAGGGTCTCCTATAGGCTTACCAAACTGCGTGATAACTACCTGCTGAGTCTCATCCACTATATAAAGCGCACCGCTTCCGAAAAGTATCATAGATAAGACTACTATTCCTATTAAAATACCGACGACTGTCCTCATTTCGCACCTCCGTCCTGGTTCAACTTAAGGAGGGGCAAAATATTGTTAGAGGAAGCGTCGATTATATATTTTTGTCCGACGTTCGGCAATATTTCATTCATTGCCTCCAGGTATAATCTCTTGCGCGTGACCTCTTTTGATTCCCTATACGCGTTCCACGTAGCTGTAAATTTCGCGGCGTCCCCTTTCGCGACGTTCACTCTCTCCAAGGAATAACCTTCCGCCTCCTTGATCGTCTTTTCAGCCTGGCCTTTTGCCGCGGGAATAGCCTTATTATAGGCCTCCCATGCCTGGTTTATCATTTTCTCTTTCTCCTGCTTGGCATTATTTACCTTATTAAAAGAAGGCTTTACCTCATCCGGAGGATTTACATCCTGCAATTTTACCGTCACTATCTGGATGCCGCTTTCGTAAGAATCAAGCACTTCTTGTAATTTATCCTGGACCGTTTGGTTTATCTCCACTCTCTGCGTGGTCAAGACCTCGCTGACAGAATTATCCCCGACAAGCTGCCTCATGACCGCTTCGGAGATACTGCGTATAGTCTCGCGCGGGTCTCTTATATTAAACAATAGCTTCACCGGATCCTTTACCTTAAACTGGACGATCCATTCCACTACGAGTACATTCAGGTCCCCGGTCAACATAAGTGACTCGTCAAAGTAATCCCTGGAAGAATACTGGCTTTTTATACCGGCTTGGAGCGTCTTAAACCCAAACTCTTCCTTGAATATATACCGCACCTTTACGTTATCCGCTTTTTCTACACCCATAGGGATCTTAAAATGAAGCCCGGGGTTCGTGGTGCGTATATATTTCCCAAAACGTCTTATGACACCTACTTCGTCAGGGCCTACTGAATAAAGCCCTGAGAAGATAAATATTAAAACAAGAAGCCCTCCTACCGCGGGAAAAATATATTTTTTAATATCAGGGATCCCTGAACCTCCCCCTCCTACCGTAGACTTAACTCTTCCCAGTAACTCATCAGGCGTGTTAAAATCCATAATTACCTCCTCTTTCTCTGTTCACAGCATTCTACTACTAAAGCTTCCTTTAAGCAATGGTTAATGTTCGAGGATATCATAATAAACTCTGCTGACTTTATATCTTCTCGACTTCGTCCCGATACTTCGGGACTCCGCTCGAAGAATATTGTTCTTCGAGCGGCTCAGGACTTTGCTTGGGGCTTAATATTGTTCGAGCGAACCCTTCGACTACGCTCAGGGTAAACTCCGTGAGTCGAGAACAGCAATAAAAACTCAGTCATACAAAAGTCAGCAAACTATTTTACGCTATCTGTTCGAGGCTAAGCCTCGAACATCTGCAGGCTATAAGGTTTTTTAGTTTTAAACCAGGATGATCTTTGCCGGCGGGAAACCGTTAAAGTTAGGCACAGCGCTGGCGCATGAATAGGCGCCTATGTTTTTTACGTATACTACGTCGCCAACATAGAGTTCAGGCACTTCCTCGTTCATTGAAAGAGTATCAAGAGAATCGCAGGTTGGGCCAGCTATCGCGCTTAAAAATTTCTGACCGCGCCTGAGAGTCTTAAACTCATATTTACAATGGTCAAACACCATTCCTGAAAAATCAGCGTATATACCGTCATTTATATAATAATAATTCTTATTGTCCCTAAAAGTCCTTCCTATTACCTGCGTAACCAGGATCCCTGCCGGGCCCACGAGAAATCTCCCGGGTTCAGCTATAAATTTTACGTTCCTGGGGAAAAGTTCCTTGATCTGTTTTCTGATATGGCTGGCCATCCTTTCAAAGTTTATCCCTAATTCATTGTCAAAATGCTGGATAGGAAATCCTCCGCCTATATCTATGACCTTTAACCGAAGTCCGTTCTCTTTAGCTTCGTTGAATATACCGGCTGATATCTCAAGGGCCTGTATATAATTTTCCACGTTCCTTGATTGGGAACCTACATGAAAACTAATGCCTGCAGGAATTAACCCCAAGGTTTTTGCCTTACGCAAAAGTAAAAATGCCTGATCAGGGTCTGCCCCGAATTTACGCGACAGCTCTACTACACTTCCTTCATTTGTTACCTTTATACGGACGAGCACTTTAGCTTTCGGGCAATGCTTGGCAAGCTTATAAAGTTCAGGCTCACTGTCAAATGTCATAAACTTTACGCGGCGCTTCCTGGCTGTTGCGATATCCGCCTCTGACTTTATTGTATTGGCAAAAATTATTTTGGACGGTGAAGCGCCCAGGCGCAGGACTTGCTTCATTTCATTGGCGCTCGCCACATCAAAACAGGCTCCAAGTTTTATAAATGTCTTGATGATGGCGGGATGAGGGTTAGCTTTTATCGCGTAGTAAGGAGTTACCTCAGGCAAACATTTCCTGAACCGGTTATACTGTTTCTCAAGCACGCAGCGCCTTATTATCATAAGAGGCGAACCGTGTTTTTTGAGCATTGCCCTTATGAGATTTTCGATACCGCTTATATCATTCTTAAGTTTTTGCGACTTCAGGACTAGCTGCGCTATTTGCTTCATACGCGTTTAACCTTTCTTTGCGATCTACCAGGAATGTCGTAAACTGCCAGACATCTTCGTCTTTAGGCTTGATAACATCGAATTTAGTGAATTTAGTATTGAAATTCTTGAGAGGGGTCCAGTCAACGGCCTTTGAGACAAAAGGTTTTATATAAGGCATGGCGACTTTCAAAATCTCCTCATGATCAAGATCATCCGGAAATAAGAAGCCCCTGTTAGGATTTTTTATCATCCATATGGCTGCCGACACTACGGAAATAGCGACCTGAAGCGTGGTTGCCTGCTGATGAGGGACCAGCCTGCGCGCCTCATGTATGTCCAGGATGCTTCCGCACCACCATGATTTAAAATCATGGCCCATGAGAAGGACGCCTAACTCATCCCTGCCGTCTATGATCTCATCACTCATTATCCTTTGTTTTTCCTGAAGCTGGAACTGCCTCATTTCCAGTTCATGCAGGGAATTTATCGCGGCATCGCTTGGACAATACGCGTAATGCACAGTGGGCCTATAAACAGCTTTATTATCCTCCCATACCGTAAGCCTGTCGGAAATACTGAACGCTTCCCCGTGACGGATCACCATTCCGGTAATCTCTCCGCACGGCACCCATGACCTTACCCATGTCCTCATGCCTATGGAACCAAGGCAGATCTGATTTTTAGGGCCTGTCTTGTGAAAAAACGCATTTTTTGGTATAAGGTGCTCGTGCGTTCCCCAACCCATCTCAGCCGGGGCGACACCTTCCTCAAAAAAACCCTCGATACTCCAGGTATTTACAAATTCATTTACCTGTTTTGGCTTGTCCGTTATCTGGGTATCACGTTCGCTTATGTGTATGGTTTTAACTCCCGTGATCTGCGCTAATTTAGCGAAATTTTTATCCCGCAGGGCATTTTCAAGAATAGCTTTTCTGGGATCTCCGGGTTTTTCTTTTAAAATCTTCTCCGCTATTTCTATAAGAGCGTATTTTGTAAAATGAGAGACCAGTCCGGGATTCGCGCCATGATCCACAATGGTCGTAATAGGGTCCTTATCGTTCCATTTTTCCAGAGTCTCGCGTATTACCATGTGCCTGGAATATAACGTGTATTTTGTCGGATCGTTCCGCTCGACATCTTTATAAGGATCCCATTCCTCCACGGATGTATTCGCGTACAATACCTTATTGTCCCTGCACCATCTTACTACGGAGAGGCAATCGATATTCCATGCCAGGTCGATTATCATATCTCCTGGGCCTACATATTTTGCCAAGAGCTTGGTATAATTTTCAGGTGTTACCCTGTCAATGACATATTTCGCTCCTTTATCCAACGAGTCCTTGACGCGGGCGCGGTTATCGACAAAATCCATTATAGTGACTTTATCCGCCGGCATTTCAATAAGATTTAGCACCAAAGGTATAGCGCACTGAGAAACACTGCCGCATCCTAAGATCAATATTTTTCCGCCAAATTTCATGATACATCCCCCTTCACTGTTTTTTATTTTTATAAAAATTATTTTAAAATCTAAACTCAGTATAACATACTTTTTTATTTTTCAAAAAGAAAAAAATAATTATTGTAAAAAAATATATTAGGGACTATGCTATATGTTAAGGGAATTAAACGCGGGAGGTAAAAAATGATGGACAATCAAAGCAATAAAAGGAAGTTTTTAAGGGTAGCCTACGATAAAGCCCTGACTTACGAAGTGATCGATTCTTCCAAAGAAAAAATAGCTTCTAATATAATTACCGCCATATCGAAAAACCTCAGCGCGAGCGGAATATTGTTCATTACCAACGTGACTAAAGTCCCGGAAATAACAAGTGTCCTCGCGTTGGATCTCGACTATAGCACGGCAAACGTGTGCCGGGAAATAGAGGAACAAGCCCTGGTATTAAATGATAAGATCATAGGAAAAGTCGTAAGGATAGAAGATAACGAAGATAATACATGCGGTGTCGGAGTGGCGTTCATCAAAAAATCCGATCCGCTTACCAAAGATATAAAAGACCTGCTGAAATAACTTTAGCCTCCAAAAGCGTCGGGCGTGGGATAATCCCCGCACTTCTTCCCGCATTGTTCCAGGCGTTTCTTCTGCTCATCCAGGATCTTCATCAATATATGCGGCGTATCAAAAACCTTGGTATGGTATATGTTCTTGATCCTTTCCATCTTAGCCAGGGATTCAGGTATCCTGATCTGGAATTGTTCATTGTATTCTTCTTTTGTATAAACCTTATCAAGGACTTCTTTGAACAGCATCCTAAGGTCCTCGTATCTGGGGATATACCCTATGGGCGTCTTTATGCCTCCTACGTTATCATTCACGCGCAGTTCCATCCATTTTAACCATACGTGTTTATCTTTTATGCCATTTAAGAATTTTTTATCTTTTCCGCGCAGAAAATAATTTACGTGGAACACAAGAGGAGGGTTCTTTACGTCCTCGATTATGTCCAGGTTATTCTGGATATACCTGCCTATAGGTATGGAAAGAAAATCCAGGTTTGCCATAAGGTTAAATGCCCTGACCCCTTCCTGGCCAAGAGTAGCGGCTGTGGTTTCTGACTCGATCGTAGCGCCCTGGGACAATATGCCGTGCGCCCAGTCAAAAGACTGCGCGACAGGAACGCTGGTATCGGAATCACGTCCGCCGTATATCACTCCGCCGATCTCAACGCCGGCGGGATTTTCAAGATTCTTGTCGCAATTCTTAAGATCTTTCAGCCAGATAGTATAGCGCGCGTTCTTGTGGGCATACGGGATATCTTTTCCGTCAGGGCCCTTTTTACCCGGAACCCATTCTCCTGAAAAATTAACTCCTTTTTCAGGCGCGGGCCTTCCGTCGCTTAACCAGCGCGGGTTATTTTCGTCATCCCTAAGCACGTTCGAGAAGATAACCTCTCCCGGCGTAGTCAATGCCTCAAATATACTGGGATCATTTTGCTCGTTAACATCCTGTATTATCCCAAAAATCCCTCTCTCTACATTGACCGCGCGTATCTTTCCGTCTATACTGCGTAAATACGCTATATCATCCCCTATGATCTTTTCCCCGTCGAGCATCGCGGTAGCTGTTTTTCCGCAGGCTGACGGAAAAGATCCCGTAAAATATGTGACTCTTTTCTTTTCCGGGCCATGCACTCCCATGACAAACATATGTTCGGTAAGCCAGCCTTCCTCTGAAGCCCTCCTGATGGCAAGCCTCATTGAAAGCTTTTTAAGGCCTACGGTATTCCCGGCATATTGGGTATTGACACTCAGGACTGTTTCTTCCTCAAGATCTATATACACTCGCCTTTTTTCCCAATTTTTGCTCGCGCCATTCTCTGTTGCTCCTGAGCTATGTGCTGCCCTGAAAAACCCGCCTTTTCCGTTAAGGTTTTTAAACTGCCCATAACCTGACCTGTAAAGTATGTTCTCTGAATGAGCGACATAACTCGAATCAGTTATCTGGACAACCGGTATGGAAAACACGGAATTGGTCGGGCCCAGGCAAAAAAAGCATACATACATTTCCCTGCCGCGCATGGAGTCCTCAAAAAGGCCGTTTATTTCCTCCAGCCCCTTATCCCTGTCTATAGACTGTATGTCAGAGCCAAGCACCTGGTCAGGCCTCAGGAGATACCTGGTGCTGAATTTATCACGGCCCTGATCATAGTATCCGTCAAAATGTATGCTGTGCCCTTTTACGGTAAGCGCCGCTTCTTCGCCATTCTCTATCGCTTTCTTGCGTATATATTCAGCATCCCCTTCCGCGTCAGTGCGCACGAATACTGAATCAGGATCACAAATTTTTACATATTTAGCCACAAAATCCATCAAGATCGGATTAGCCAGGTCTTCAAGTTTTTTGTAATTTTCCTTACCGCATTTTGTCTGGAGTAATTTCTTGTTCATCGTGTCCTTCCTCTCCGCTCTTCTCCTTATTATAATCTGATATCGACGATTTGATACCCACCTATTATACTTCCTAACATAAAAAATCCCAAGTAAAAATTTACCCGGGATCAAACTAAATGTTCGAGGCTTAGCCTCGAACAGAAACCTTGAACAGAGCCTGACTGTTATTTCATCGGATTAATGTGTGTTCTTCCCATTCGTATCCGCACATACAACAGGTATAGACTACGCGCTCATCATAATCTTTTATCACAAAATCTTCCTGATTCCTGCATTTTGGACATGTAAGTATCTTAATGTACATAAAAACTCCTTTTTCTCCCAATTTAATATTCCAAATAGGAATATTAATACAAAAAATATAACATACCGGAATGATAAAGTCAAGTGCGCCTCATAGATAATAGCAAACTATCCTCTCTTGACTTTGTAATATAAAAAGGTTACAATTGTAATATAAAAAGGTTACAAGTTATGGATATAACAAAAATCTTCAAATCTAAAGCACGGCAGGCAATATTTCGGCTATATTTCACAAATCCCGATAAGAGCTTTTATTTAAGGGAGCTTGAGCGGGAACTGTATATTCCTGTTTCCATGCTACGCAAAGAACTAATGAAGCTGGAGCAAGACGGGCTTTTTTTGTCTTCCAGGAAAGGTAATCTTTTATATTATTCTCTTGATAAAGGTTACCCCCTTTATCGCGAACTTAAAACAATAGTCTTTAAAACCGTAGGCGTACAAGGTGCCCTCTCAAAAATGTTGATTCCCTTAAAATCTATTAAGGCAGCGTTTATATACGGTTCATATGCTAAAAACGAGGATAACGCAAAAAGTGACGTTGATTTGTTTTTAATAGGCAATCCGGATGAAAATAAACTTGTGGAAATGATAAGTAAACTCGAAAAAGAGTTAAAAAGAGAGATTAACTATAATATATACACAAATAAGGATATTAAGAAAAAGAAAAGGTTGAAGGATCCGTTCATCAAAGAAGTCGCTCAAAGCAAAAAAATCTTTCTCATCGGAGGAGAAAATGACTTTTGACGATTTTATCTCAAAGTATTTAAAACAAGGCCTCATCAAAGAACAAAAAAGAGATTTTACGGCCATAGAAAACTTGATCTCGAGAGCCTATAAGGAAATCAAGATTGCTCAAGCCAATATGGCGATTGATGAAGGAGTCGCTTTTACCATCGCTTATACGGCAATGCTTCACGCCGGAAGAGCTCTAATGCTGCTTAAGGGGTATCGGCCGCATGATAGTTATCAACATAAAACTGTGGTTGACTTTTCATCAATTGTTCTTGGAGAAAAATATAAAATATTGGTGCAGCATTTTGATAAGATGCGGCGGAAAAGAAATATATTTACATATGAAGTAAGTATTTCTATTTCAGAAACAGAAGCTAAAAATGCTCTTAAATCAGCTACGGATTTCATAAAAGCCATCCGGGATATCATCGAAAAAGAAAATCCTCAACATAAGTTCAAATTTTAGGCCTCTCTTTTGCTCTGATAAAACCGCTTTCAAATGTCTTTTTCAATAATACCTCGGCTCTTCATCCGGTACGATGCGTAGGAGCTACGCGTCCCACACTCAGTCGTTTAATTTCTCCGGCTATATCTTTATATGCATTTATTAAGTCAAAGAAAAATTTCAATTCACATTTTATCCGAAACAGCCTGGGCGGCCAATACAATCGGATACATGGTAGGAGCGCTTGTCAAATAAGGATGCGTAGCCATCTGCAAGGTTTCGAGTTCTATCGCTGAAATCCTCTGCTGAATCCCCAGGCCTATAATATTGATCATTTCCCCAGCGGACATCCCTCCGGCGACCTGCCCACCCATCAATATTCCTGATTGTTTAGAAAAAATAAGCTTAACTTTTATTTTATTAACACCGGGTAAATTCTTAGGATGCTTGTCCACGCCTTCCGTATTACCGACAACGACCTCAAAGCCTTCTTTTTTAGCGCTATTCTCGGTCAAACCGGCCGATCCCAAAACCAAGCCATCTATATATGTAGAATAGATAGCAATTGTGCCTTTGTTTTCCCTTACTACCTTTAATTGATATAGGTTTGCCCCTGCGATCCTTGCTTCCGCGGTCGCGGTCGAAGCAAGCATGACAGGTGCATCCCTTCTGGTATAAAAATCTCTTTTGCCCGCGCAGTCCCCTACGGCAAATATATCCGGATCCACTGTGCGCATATATTCATCAACCCATATGCCTTTACCCTTTCCTAAATCCAATCCGGCATCCTGAGCTAATTTTGTACTGGGTATAGCTCCTATCCCTAAAATAACGCTGTCTACCTTAATCTCTCTCCCGTTCTCAAAACGCACTCCCTCAACTTTACCATCTCCCAGGAATTCCGTTACGCGGTTATTTGTCAATATATCAACGCCTTTTGCTTTGAGTCTTTCTTCTACAAATACGGAGAACTCCTTATCAAAGGAATTGGCCAGAAGATTCGGAAGAACCTCCGCCAGATGAACATTACGTCCTTCTATTCTGGAAATTTCATCAGCAAACTCTATTCCTATAAAACCGCCGCCGAGGACTAATATGTCTTTTCCTTTTTTAACTTCTTCTATGAGCCTCTTTAAATAATCCATATCCTTATATATCGCGTAAATACCCTTTTTATCTATCCCCGGTATCCCTGGGACTATAGAATCCGACCCTACAGCCAAAATAAGTTTTTCATAGAGGTATTTATCAGAGTCTTTAGTTTCTATTGTCTTTTCGGACCTATTGATTTTTACAGCCTCGCCTACCACGACTTCGATATTATTCTTCTCTAAGCTCTCTGTGCCTAATTTATTATCCTCGGGATTCTTTAGGCTTGAAAACATATAGGGGATTCCGCAGGGGATAACCCCGTTCTTTATGCTTTTCAATACCGTGATTTTTTTATCCGGATAGTATTTACGCGCGGTTACTGCGCTTATTATTCCTGCGGGCCCGGCGCCTATGACTAAAATATCTGTTCTCTTATCCACAATATTAAACCCTCCTTTTTTCGGATGTTACTACGACAAAGTCTCCTTTGCCGCAATCATCACATATACCCTTTTCTTTAAAATGCCGCATCTCGACCGCTTTAGAAGTAAATATAAATTTATCAACCCAGAAAAATATACTGCCTCCTATTAAATTAGCCCCTACAGTCTGCCATAAACCTGCTCCTAAATTCCTTACCACCAGCCAGAGTATAGGAGTACTTAATTGCCATCTTATTAAATAAAGTATGAATCTTCTCATATCAAAAGAAAAAACCGGTAATACAATCTCTGTACGGCATATAAATCAGTTCCTGTTTATGTTTCTTCTATTCAATAATATATTTACGTTTTTCCTTTACAGAAAGAAAATTCCCTTTAAACGCCGCTTTTAACAATCTTTCAGCCCGGCGGCCCGTACAATGCATCGGGGCTATACGATCTACGCCAAGATTTTTAATTTCCTCAACAATATCTTTCACGCGGCTAACAGGCGTATCTTTAAGATGAAATCCTCCTATAAGCAGATTTACCGGCTGCTCAAAATACTTTTTTACGTACTTAACGATTTCAACTATACCGGGATGAGCGCAACCCGTAATTATAACGATGCCTTTTTGCGATCTACAGACAAGGGCCTGTTCGTAAATCTGCGTGCCGGCATATAATCCATGTATTTCCCCCGTAGTAAAAAGGTCTTTCTTGATTTCCAAAAAATGCCCTGATTCGACTAATTCCGCCCCGGCGGCGCGGACCCGGTCTTTAAAACTATCATCAAAACCCGGACAGACATAGACCTTTACCCGATTATTCAGGGAAAGCAAAGGCCATAATCCCGCGACATGGTCCCAGTGGTCATGAGAGATCACAATATGCCTTATATCCGCCGGGTCTATTTTCATTTTACGCATATTAGAAAATAAAACGTCAGGCCTGCCAAAAGTATCAAACAATAAATCTCCTATTAAAAAAGAGACCCCCCATCTTTTAATAAACCTTTCTCGCTTTGCAGAACCTGTGGCTATTATTTTTATGTCCATATTTGAGAAACTTTTAATATCTACCTGTTTTTCTTTTTAGCGATAATCACCCAATGGTAATCGTCCTCGTGCTTATTTATTTCATACCCTAAATCAGAAAAATAAGAGTAAACATGCCCTTCGGTAACGCCAAAATTAGTATGGACGCGGCCTTCTTTTTTATGCATAGCATCTATCATATCCATGCCCTGCCTGTTGAAATCCGAAGTAATGATCTTTCCGCTCTGACGCAACACCCTGTCCATTTCTGATAAGATATCGTCAACACCATCTATATGATGGAACATGTTAATGGCAAAAATATTATCGAAACTTCCGTTTTTAAAAGACAAGGACTTACCGTCCATTAGGCGCAATTCAACCTTTGGGAGAAGGTTTTCATAAGCAAGGTTCAGCGCTGTTTTTTTCAAAGATTCCATATCATTATCTATCGATGCAAAATTATAACCTGCTTTTGCCAGCGTGAGCGCCATATAACCACTGCCTGAACCTACTTCAAGGATACTTCCTTTTAAAGCGCCCGCCTTATCCAGTATAAACTCCCTGCTTCCCGTAAAATCCTGGCCCAGGCTTTTATACAAGGCCATCCTTTCGGTAAAATATTTGTGGTTTTCGGCTATTTCCTCTTTTGTAAATTTTGGATCATATCTCATGACAAGTTTTTCTCCAGTTTATCCCAGATATCAGAAATATCTTTTTTGGTTTTCCCGTCACAATATTCCACTATTGTCTTGGCATTTACCATGGATTCCACGATGGCTTTGTCAAAACCTATTTTACCTAATACCTGGACTCCGTTATTCTCACAATACTCCTCTATTTTTCCTGACATCTGTATATTTAGGTCATATTTATTAATGACTAATTTAGCCGGAATATTAAAATGCCTCGTAACCTGGATAACCCGATCAGCATCATGTAGCCCGGATAAAGTAGGTTCTGTTATGACCAAAGCGCAGTCTACTCCTGATATAGACGCGATTACCGGACAGCCTATGCCGGGGGCACCGTCCACTATCACCCAGTCGCATTTATTATTTTCGGCAAGTTCTTTTGCTTTTTTCCTGACTATGCTGACTAATTTTCCGGAATTTTCTTCGGCTATGCCCAGTTTAGCATGGACCATAGGCCCGAATCTTGTCTCGGAAACAAACCATTCTCCGGAGACGTTCTCTTTCATTTCTATCGCTTTTACAGGACAAACATGACTGCAAAAAGCGCACCCTTCGCAGGAAACAGGATCTATAAAATATTGCCCGCTATCCTCAATAGCGTTAAACCTGCAGATATTAACACATTCTCCGCACCTTACGCATTTATCAGCGTCTATTACAGCAGTTTTTCCGCTTCTGAACTCCTGCTTTTCTTTTATAACAGGATTCAATAAAAGATGTAAATCCGCGGCATCAACATCACAATCCGCCATTATCTTGTTCTTAGCCAGTGAGGCAAAAGCGCCTGTAATGACTGTCTTGCCTGTCCCGCCCTTTCCGCTTATGACGACAATTTGTTTCATGGCTTTTTAACCTTTGTCAGTATATTTTTATACATTCCTAAGAATTCCTTTTTATATTCGGGCATCTGTTCCGTAAAAGCAATGCCTGTTGAATATAAGACAGCTATTTCTTTTTTAAAGGGGATTTCCATCATTATGGGTATTTTTTCTTTTGCGCAATACTCATAGGTGTCTTTATTACCGAGATCAGACCTATTTATAACGACTCCGAAAGGTATATCCAATTTTCTCAAAACCTCTACCGCCAGTATCAGATCATTAAGCCCAAACGGGGTCGGTTCAGTGACGAGAACGCAGAAGTCACTGCCTTTTATTGACGATATGACAGGACAGGATGTGCCGGGAGGGACGTCTATGATAACCGTCCTTACGGGATTTGAGTATTCCCTTACAGCCTTTATGAGAGGTGGCGACATTGCCTCGCCTATATTTAACCTGCCGTGCCCAAATTGTAAATTACCTTTAGTGCCTGTTTCGGCAACACCTATTTCCCTGTTAACTTCCTTGATAGCTTTCCGTGGGCAAAGATAAGAACACGCGCCGCATCCATGGCATAACTCCGGGAAAACCAGGATAGCGCCTTTTAATACCGCGATCGCGTTATACTCACAAACTTCCTGGCATCTGCCGCAATAATCACATAAGCTCTCATCTATTTCAGGAACAGGTATAAATACCGGAGATGTGTTATCTATGTTCGGCTTTATGAATATATGCGAATTAGGCTCTTCGACATCACAGTCTAAAAGCTGGGCATTTGGAATAGATAACGCCAAATTAACCGCTACTGTAGTCTTTCCCGTACCGCCTTTTCCGCTGGCTACAGAAATAATCATGACATCCCGAATTTTTTGTCTACGCTCGGGCCCTGCGTTGAGCTCAATTCGCCTTTTTTGTATTTTTCGACAGCTTCTTTTACTATCCCGCTGACACCTGTAATAACAGTTATACCCGCTGCCTGTAAAGTCTGAAAAGCATTGGGCCCTACATTACCCGTAATAACGACTTTTACACCTTTACTTGAAACCAATTGGCCTGATATGATCCCCGCGCCTCCTCCACTGGATATATTAGGGTTTTCGACAGCTTCAAATTCCAGCGTATCGGTATCTACGATAATAAAACACTGGCATCTGCCAAATCTGGGATCAACGTTTGAATCCAGTGTATTGCCCTGTGACGTTACACATATTTTTTCCATTCTAACACTCCTTTTC
>Ga0180007_10004905_pt1 | contig 13927 bp, 11 predicted proteins | sample MM_PC_MetaG_FD_121122 | JGI IMG/M metagenome (GOLD analysis project Ga0180007, IMG submission 121122) | Groundwater microbial communities from the Aspo Hard Rock Laboratory (HRL) deep subsurface site, Sweden - MM_PC_MetaG | ecosystem: Environmental > Aquatic > Deep subsurface > Groundwater... | reverse complement strand
TTCTGCCACCTCTTCTCAACAATTCGCTGATATCGGAAATCTTTCATGTAGCATGGTTTCCTTTTTATGAGTCGAATTTTTGGCAACAGAATGGATTCGCGAAAGCTAATTGAGATGATATTGGAATACGGCGGATGTATTTTCATATGCACACGCAGAAAATTTCTTGGCACCAGCATATCAGCGTCAAGAAAAACTAAAATGGGATTCTTTGCAAATCGAATACCAATATTGCGAGCCGTAGATGCCCCGAGATTTTTATTTAGCCGAAAAACTCTAACCGAAAAGTGAAACTTGTCGAAAACTGAATAACTGATACTTTCTTTTGATGCATCGTCAATAATAACCACTTCAAATGATGGAGGATCTAGTTGTCTGTCGAGTGCACGAAGGCAAAAATCAAGTTCTTTATTCTGTTCATAAACAGGAATAATCACAGAGCATGAATCTTTTCCTGATGATCTTATGCGGAATAATTTTGAATTACTATAATAATTATCCCGTCGTGATAACTCTTTTTCGATTGTTCTTTTTGTAGTAACCATATCCATGTCCAAAATAGCGCAGAAAATCCAATAGCACAAATAATAAGCGCCTCCAAAGCGTGATACCGCGGAATGTTTGGAGATACTTTTTTGTTTGTAAATAAAATGTGAGAAAATAAATTATTTTGCTACTCAGAGAAAAACCAGGCTGTCTTATAGATTGAGGATCTATTTGATGCTTTTCACAAAAAATACGCATACCCATACCGTAGTTTGCATATTTATAAAAAATATCCTTGATATGATTTGGATACATATGAGAAACGATAGCATTAGGCTCGTAATATATACGCATACCAGCTCTTTTCAAGCGATATGTAATATCAACGTCCTCCCCGCCATGTGAGTTAACATCAAAATCCTTTTCGTCAAAATATCCAATTTTCATTAATGCATTTATTCGAAATCCAGCATTTCCAGTTATGAGTGTGACAATAGCACCAGTTTGTGAGTCTATTATTGGGTGACCCAGACGATTAGTGATATTAAAATAGTCATTCACCACCCCACCTCCTTTCTTTGGGACAATTCTTCCACCAATTCCTGAGACATCCTCATTTCTGACAAAAGATGAATACAACGAAGCTAGCCAGGATGGTGTTGGTATGCAATCTTGATCAAGAAAAAAAATGAGTTCCCCTCTTGCATTCTTGATTCCAATGTTTCTTGCCCCTGCCACCCCCTTGTGCTGAGATACAACGACTCTTAGAGGGAAAGTAGTTTGTGGAATAACAATTGGAAGAATCTTGCCACATTCGTCATTAACTATAATAACTTCAAACTCATTCCGAAGATCTTGTGGAATACCCTGCTTATTAAGTGCATCAATTAATTGATGTATAGATGCGGGTGCCTGATAGTATGGTACGACGATGGAAATTTTCATATCATGATTTTATGAAGTTTCTTAATATCTTCTTTGACTGACATTCCGTGATTCTTCTTATAATCTATCTCTTTTATAAGAAAAAATCTCTTATAGAATGTAATAAGCGAGCTTTCTGTAGATAACCAATGACTTCGGTTAAGAATGTTTAGTTCAAAAAAATTATCTAATATTGCATAATCAGCCAACGAATCCCCAATTAGTGCATTTTCCCAATCAAGAAGGTAAATTTTCCCATCTTTAATAATGATATTATTTTTGTTTAAATCACCATGCAAAAGTGAGTGAGCCTCACGATGTTGTAGTATTGATTTTAATTCATTATACATTTGATTCAGTTGAAATAATTCACTCTGAAACTTTGTATCTTTCAAATTAGAAAGCGTATTTTCGATAAACAATTTCCAATTCGCACAATTACCTTTTAGGAAATCTGGATATACATGGCCTGCTCCTCTTGCATTGATTGTGTGTACTTTTCGAAGTACTAAAAATATTTTGCTTAATAATACACCGCTAAGTTTAGAAGGAATCTTCCCCTGTATATACGAAGTAATAAAGTAATGTCGACCTTTGAGAATTCCAATTTGAATCAACTGCTGCATATAATCTGCACTAATATATTGGAGTAGAAATCGATGTCTATTAAGCTTGAGTTTTGAATTTGTTTCACTATTCTCAATACGAAAAACGTACCTTTTGTTCTGATAGGATACAAAATACAAATCATAACCAATACCACGATTATTTCGATGTGATCGGAGAGTAACTTTTTGGAGAATTGATTCTGGAATTGACATAGTTAGCATTGTTTAGTAGATTAGAACTGAATGTTTCTAAATTCACGCTCAGTACGGAAGCAAAGGAGGTGAGAGACATGGAGATAACGCTGCTCTTTTTTAAGCCAGATGGGTTACATCTACAACGAGTAGCACTGTACTTGGTGAGGCGTAAGCAACTGTCCATCAAATCCCTAGGAAGTATTCGCTTCAACGAGACAATCATTCGATCATTCTATCCACAATTAAATGATCGAGCCGTAGCACTATCAGTCACCTTTCTTGAGGGGCACGATTTACCGGTCTACATAGTGACTGGAGAAAACGCCGTGAGAATCGTAAAAGATATCAAGAAACGCATCCGGGAAAAACGGGGGAAAGGACGAACTGGTTCTATAATTCACTCAACAAACCATCCCAATGAGTTTGCTGAAGAATTAGCCAATTTACAACCCCACCTAAAACAGGCATCATTCTTTTGAATTGATTCCTGTCTTTTTTATATAGAGTTTTGATGTATCCGTGACAACCCATTGATGAAAATTCTTACTATTAAGACCCATAATAATAGATGCGAGTTCGAGCTTTAAGAGTAGAAAAAAAATCCACCTCTGAATGATAAAATACAACCAAACTATCTGAACCTTAAAGCTACTTCTTAGGAAAAATGCCCCCCAATTCACTTTGCGGTTTAAAAATGGAAGAAGATAATTAAACTCTGGATACAATTCAGTTATTTTTTTCATTTCAAGATTTCGTCGTCTATAGCCCCTGTAAAAATCCTTAATTGTGTGAACCGGCTCGTAGTATGCTTTTGCTGTAGGTACCTGCTTTATACTATGAACACCATATTTATCTAAAAGATAGCTCGAAAGAAAAATATCGTCAACCATGAGAAGTTGGTCTTTGGCCGACAAACGATTAATTAAAATCGATGAACATTTTTTTACACGATCTCGCATTTCCTGGCGTTCAGGAAAATACCAATCTCTGGTGATAAATATTCTTCCGTGAAGATAGTATCGGAGTGACTGCAACTGTGTTTGTGTATCATACACAACGTTCACAATACGAGGCCATATAAAATTTTTGTTTTTATGTGGTATATAACTAGCATATGCAGCTGCCAGACTGTTATTTTTTTCCAAAGTATCAACAAGTTCTTTAATAGTTTCAGAATCAAGTAAAGTGTCTGCGTCAATAAAAATGTGATATTTACCTGAAAACCTATTTACAACTGCTCGCTGCGCCTCAACTAAATTTCCTCCGTTGTTGATAACAGTAAAACTAACATGTTGATTAACAAACCCATTAACCAATTCTCTAGTCCTGTCATTGCTACTGTTTACGTTAACTACAACAAAAACTTTCCATCTCCTAGAAAGTTTCTTTAATGCAAAATGAATCGAATTGAGGCACGCTAAAATAGTGTTTTCTTCATTCTTTGCGCATACACCAATAACTATTTTTTTTTCGTTAGCCATTTTTGTACAGTAATACAATATTAAATTGTTGTCAAAAAGCAAAGAATTGTCAATATAAGCCAAAGTATTTTAATCAAACATTTTGACGTTTTGTTAATTAGCAGGCCGTTTTTCTTTTTATATTGCTATTGCCATTTTTTAATACATTAATGTCTCTCGACTTTGCTCGAGACAGAAAATATAACCAAAAAAGATGGGGCCCCCGACCCGCCTTTGGCGAGTTGGGGAAAGGGGCACAGACCCGTAACCAAAAACAACCAAGCTTGCTTGGTTGTGACAGGTGAAGGGTCTGATGACCCGTGGCTGGGGAGGAGGGGTTTACGTCTCCCCTTCGATTCGCTCCGCTCACTCAGGGTCGTTGTCCTGGGCAGCGCCAAATGCTACGCAAGCTCGCATTTGTCGACGCTCGACTGCTCCTTCGCTCTACTCAGGATTGTCTCGCTTCTGCCCGTTCTGTGCCCGAGGCGCACTCACCTCCGGCGAGGAATCTATACAAAAAAACAACGTGTTTAATCCACATTGATTCTGTTATTACACTAATAGGTCTCTCGACTTTGCTCGAGACAGAAAATTTGCTTCGCAAATTTTCTGGCTGAAAATACTGAACGAAATCCGAACCTATTTCCGCAAAAATCCATACGACTTTTAGGGCGGCGGCTGGGCGCCGAGTTTGGCAGCCGCCGCCCTAGCTCCTGCCTTTTTTATAAAAAGCTTCAGATTTTTCATTGCCAGCTTCGCTGGCGCGCCGCGGATCAATTTTAGATTTCTTGTCTTATGTATTTTTCATCCCTTTTATCAAAAGCTGGTAGTGTTCCTTCTAATATATCAGATGCTTTTTTATTCAATTCTGGATTTTCGATACTTCCAAAAGTGTATCTGATTTGACTTTTTTTCTTATCCATTGAGGCAGTAATAATCTGCTCTGCATCACATACTACAGCAAGGTTTGGATTATGAGTTACTATAATTATTTGTCTCTTAAGCTTCGCCTTTCTAATATATGGTACAAGTAACTCATAAACGGATTCATTATCTAGGTTTTCTTCGGGCTGATCCATAATTAATGGCGTGTGATCTTTGTCAATAAGTAAATAGAAGATAAGTAAAAGAGCACCTTTTTCTCCCGGAGAAAATTCGTTACTATTCAAATCTTTACCATTGAAAAGCACCTTATACCTTACATCCAAGTATTCAAGTCCAAAAGTGAAATTGTAAAAATCGATGTTTTCTTTTTCCTCACCTTTTAATTGAGTATAGAGGATACTTTTTTCTTCTGGTTTTTTGCCTTTATGATATTCAAGGTGATTAATTAACTCATTTGTAAAATCTTTAATTCCTGTCACAGTTGAAAATTCTGCGCTTTCTACAATTTTCCCTAATACTTTTTGGCCCTCAGTCTTGTATTGAAAACTACCATCACGGCCTTGATTAATATATCTTAAAAATTTTGATGAAAATGTATTACTATCAAATACTATACCTGCATCAAATCCAAGCATGCTTCCAGAATCTTTCTGGGTGCCTTCCTCGGCTGTGATAAATCTAAGTAGTGGACGGTATATTTTCTTATAAAAATCTGATTTTTCCTCCAAACAAGAATATAATTTTTCTACTAAAGAAACTCTATCAATAATAAGGGCTTGTAAATCATCATTTAATCCCCCCTTAAGATAAGCTAATTCAGCCATAATAGAATTTATAGTTTCAAGAGTTGAATCATTTTTACTACCTTCAATTTTTTCTTTCTTTGTTTTGTATTCTTCTAACTGTTTTTGATACCCAGAGTATCTTTCCTGCCCCTTACCCAATGTACCACTAATAATTGCTTTTTTTGTTTCGAGTTTTACCTTCTTTGAGTATAAACTTTTGTCTGGTGAGATATCATTCTGGTCTAGTAATTCCTCAAGGTGTTCTTGTTGTTCTAATAATTGTTGTTCGGTATTGGTAAGAGCTTCCTCATTAACTTTAATATTAATTAGCTTTGATAAGTCAATTGATAGAAGTTTGGCGTCTGAATCAAATTCTTTAACGATTTTTTTTGCACTTGCTGAAAGCTCTTCCACCGCCGCTTTGAGTTTACCTAACTTATTAATCTTTTCGTTAGTTGTTTTAAGAGAGGCCTTAGCTAAATCAATATCTGTATTTATTTTTACAATTCTCTTTGTAAGTCCATTTAGCTTGTTTTGGTCTATTTTTTTTAACTTAGCCTTAGGAGGTACTACTGTTTTCGGTTTTACTAATCCCTCTAATTCTTTTTGTCTCGCGACAAGTTTTTTCTCTAATGCTTGCAAATACTCAGGGCGTTTTTTATTCTCCAATTTGACTATTTTATCATTAATGGAGTGAATATTGCTTCTAAATTGAGAAATTCTAGTATCTATGGTTTCAGTTTTAACGCTTATTAAATCAGCAAGGTTTGTACTGTTTAATCGTCCTTCTTCTGGTATGTAAGAAAAAATGACCTTATCTATTTCCTGTTGGAATTGTTCACTTACCCCATCATCACTACAAATTGTCTCAACATACTTTTGTGGTAAATATTTTACTTTTTCCACTTCAGTAATATCTACTTCAGAATCTAGATTTTCCGTAATTGTTTGACCATCGCACCATTTAAGGGTTGCCGTATAATCTTTTGCGATACCCTTTTTACGAAACTTGTCTTTCCGCAAAAACGAGTAATCATTAGGAGAAATTTTTGTTTTACCACAAAATGCAACTATATCAATCAAGGCACTTTTGCCTTGGCCTTTTCTTCCAATAACTGCTACTAAACCAGGATTTAATGATATTTCGTCATTAAACCAACTCTTTTCTTGTCCGTCTTTGGAGTGGACTATTTTAACAAAATCTATGTATTTAGAACGATTTGATTCAACATCAATTAGTTTCTCTGGCGTGTTCCCCAAGAAAACTCTTTCCTGTGGCTCATAAAGTATTTGTTTCAATCCCTCAAATGTTTTATCAGCTTTTATCCAAGTTGGAAGCGTTCGTCTTTGTTCATTACTATTAGTAAATTCTTTACCTACTTTCCTATCAAACTCTTCAAAAGAATGGGCATCACTTCCTGTTACACACGGCTTTTTCTTTTTAACTTTACCACGAACATTCAAAAAGAAATTACTATCTTTTATATCTCGTCCAAAATAAATATCAGCAACTCTTTTGTCAGATTCTTCAGCCACAGCGTTTTTTCGAGAATTACCTTTCTCCGGCTGAACACCACCATGTCCGTGCGCCATTAAAACCTTCAAATATGGTTTTTTATCACCAAATGTATCCTTAAGAGCCTCTTCCAAATTTAATAATGTTGTAAAAGCAGACTTAAAACTTGCCTCTGATTCCAGTTCACTTGCTTTCAGATTTCTTCCATTATTATCAGTATTCTCTAGCCTTAGATTTCCTAAAAATTTGTGTAAATCTTTGTCTTGAATTTTATTGTCAAAAATTAAATGAAAGTCATAACCCTCATTGCGATTGTTTGACGAGCGATCAATACTCAACTCAATATTTGGAAAAAATATCTTCTCAGAATTTGGGTATTTCTTTTTGAATTTATTGATAAAAAGCAAGTAATTATCAATAGAAAAATAATCTGTTATTCCAAAAACTTTTATATCAGATGCTTCTATTTTTTTGCAAAACTCATTCCAAATATCCCCGCCTTTTTCAATGCGATAATTATTGTTTTTTTTAGTTTCGGGGGTATGGATATGCAAATCCCATTTTCTCCAAACAGAGCCCCTTAAGAATCGATTGTTTGTGCCTTTATTCATAATTAAAGTATTTTCAACTTAGTTAGAACATCTTCCACATTACCATTATGTACAAGGAAGAAATGAAGTTTACCCTTACCAAGTTTTGCCCACATTTCACCGATTGCAATTTTGTATTTTGTATCTTCATTACTTATCCTATCCTCACCTTTCCATTCAAGCGCAACAATACTGCCTTTTTTGGTAACAGCAACAAGATCGGGGTAAAACTTATTCTTCTTCCAACCCTGGATATAAAACGGATCTTGTTTTTCCCGACTTCGCACCCAAAACTCAATATTAGGTAATGTATCAAGATCTAAGCGCTCAACAAAATTCAGTTCTTCCTTGTTCAACTTATCTACTTTCTTATAATAGTTCTTGTTAAAATCCTGTGGGATTTCTTGTTTGAGAGTAATTGTCTTTGAAAAGCTTTCAAATTTTTTAATTGAGATTCTTTTTTTCGCAATCAATTCATCAAAGCGTTGTTTAGCATATTCCTCAAGTACATCTTTAATTGCACCATTAAGTTGGTCAAGAAATAAATATCTATTGACTGAAAGCTCAGCTAATGATTTGTGTTTGAGCTGATATTCAATAGCATTCTCAATAAATTTTACCTTATCCGATTTTTCTAGAAGGGTAAATCGTGCTTTCTTATCTAACCATTGCACTAACTCATGCTTCGAAAAGTTTTTGTCCTTATACGTTATATTCAGTATTTGCTGTTTACCTTTATGCCATTTATTATCATCCTCAATATCAATAATAGCACGGCCATCACTGTCATAATGGATTTTAAAATCAAATTTTGCATTTTGTTTAGCAAGTTTAAAATCATCTCCAATAAGCTCCTCAAAAGTTAGTTTTTCATCTTCAAAACTCACAAGTGGAATTGCAAAATCTTTCTTTACAGCTCTCTCGATTTCTTTAGAGTCTTTGGCCTCACTATTTGAAGTAGCTTTGATTAAGTCCAGTTTGCTATAGCCATTCTTTTCAAGCCCAAAGATAATATTAGTAGCTGCCTCATTAAAGTTCTTTGCGGAAGCAAAAATATAAGAACGATTAAGATTTTCGTTTTTCTTGCGCTTTGCGTAAGGCATGCGCATAATACGACCAATTATTTGTTCAACGGCAATTTTTGAACCGACATTGGCAACTGAAATAAGTATATACGCGAAAGAACAATCCCATCCTTCTGCCAGTGCATTTACCGTAATAATATAGCGGATTTTGCATTTTTTACTGAACAAATTTACATCTTCTAAATCGTTTCTATTTTCAATTTTTATCGCAATTTCATCTTCAGGAATTTTTGCAGAAAGTAAGTGCTTCTTTATCAGTTCAACAGTTACATTATTTTGTGTTTTACTCCTTGGTTGTGCTTGGATTAGTGCAATTGGCCGAATGTATTCACCTTTATTTTTCTTTCCTTCCTTTTCAAGTTCACTTCGCTTTTCAAGACCGCGTGCAATGGAATTTTGCCATTGAGCAGCACTTTCCAAAACAATAGGAATTTTTACCATTTCTTCAGTCTTCAGATCGGTTGGTGAAATATCAACTAAAATATTGCTACCAGAACGAGGTGTAGCAGTGTATTCGATAATGAAGCTTGGATTTAGATCGTTAAGAAATTCGATTGACAACTCGGTTTTTGTTTTATGACCCTCATCAATTACAATAAGTGGATTATTCATGCGGACAACATTGGCAAGTGAATTTATAATAGTATTCTCTTTATCTTTCTCTAATTCATCTTCGTCATTTAGGTTTTCAAAATGGCTCAAGAGTTCGCCATTCTCTTGATAAGCTTTATATTTTTTCTGTAATTTTTTGTCTTTTCGAAATGCGTCTAAACTGGAAACTATTATACAAAGATTTTCTTGAATATCTTCTTTTCTAATACGTAGAGCTTCTTCGTTTGAGAAAATACGAATGTTGTTTTGAAATGCCTCGTCCAAAACCTGCCTATGCCAATCCTTTCGATCTTTAAATTTCCTAAGTGTTTGAGTCTTAATGGCTTCGGAAGGTACAAACCACATCACAATTCCGCGATCTAGTTTATGCTTAAGTGTAGAACGCATTATTCCATCAAGTGCATGACAACCAACAAGTGTTTTACCTCCGCCAGTAGGGATTTTAATACAAACAAAGGGTACTTCACCAAAGGATTCAGCGTTATAAGGCATGTCAGTTATACCCATAAGGGCATATTTTGTCCCTACATGGCCTATTTCTCGCAAGTAGCATTCTAGTTTATCTAATGCAAATTTTTGATATTTTTTAAGTTCCATAGTTAGTAAATTTTAACTTCATAAGGGATTTGTTTGAAAACGACATTTTGCTTCTCAAGTGTTGCATCATCAAGTACACACTTGTCTGCATAAACAACTTTTGTGTTATCGTTCTTTCTTAATTTTTTCAAAAATGATTTTCCAAGCACATTTACATCTTTCTCTTTGAAAATTAAATAATACTCAGTTTCGCTGTGTTCACCGATGAAATTTGCTGATACCTTGGAGAGATTAATGTTTGTTTGTGTTTCAGTAAAATAAATGTAGGTTGCAAATTGATCAAATTCGCAAGTATCCTCAATTTGCCCTTCTTCATCAAAAAGCGGTTTGCTTAATTCACAGTATTCAAAACCTGCTTTGAAATTATGTTTTTTTATTGCTCTTTTTACACGTTCGGCAGTTATATCTTTTGCAACATCATCTTCCATTTCAACAAGGATAAATTTTCTATCTCCACCGTCTTCTTTGTTTAGATCTAAAACAGCATGACCTGTCGTGCCGGAACCAGCAAAAGAATCCAAAACAATAGAATTCTTATCAGTCGATAGTTGCAGTATCCGTTTGATTAATCTTGTTGGTTTTGGAGTATTGAATGGACTATTTGGTATTAAATTTTTTACTTCCGACTTTGCTTCTTGATTATCTCCAACCTCATCTCGAAGCCACATAGTTTTTGGAACAATACCTTGTTGCACTTCTGATAAAAACCTTTTATAACGTGGTATATTTCCACCCTTTTCTCCAAACCAAATACGATTATCTGTAACTAATTCCGCAAATTTCTTTTCTGAAAAACGCCAGCTCGTGCTTTTTGGTGGCCACACTTTCCTACCACCTGGTGTTTTTATTTCATAAATATCTTTCGGATTCGGTGTTTTAACATGACAAGGGCCTGAAGCCCAAGGACCACGAGAATCATTATCTGGATTAGAATAGCGAGAATCGTGTATTTCCTCTCGTGGAAGGAGGTTAATACTAAATCTATTAATATCTTTTGCATAAACGAGAATATAGTCATGATTATCCGAAAAGAACTTTGCATCATTAGCTGAAGTGTGTTTTTTATGCCAAATAACAGTTGTTAGAAAATTTTTTCTCCCAAAAATCTCATCAAGCATTGCTTTTAGATATTGCCCTTCATCATCATCAATAGAAACAAATAATGCACCATCATTTGCCATTAAGTCGCGAAGTAAAGTTATTCTAGGATACATCATACAAAGCCACTTATCATGTCGTGTTAAATCTTCTGATTCTTTACCTACTACTTTTCCCAACCACTGTTTAATTTTTGGTGAATTAACTTTATCATTATAAACCCACTTTTCGTTTCCAGTATTATATGGTGGATCAATATAAATACATTTCACTTTACCTGTGTAATATGGCATAAGTGCTTTTAATGTTTCAAGGTTATCGCCATGCAAAATCAAATTTTTGGAATTATTGCCGACTGAAGCCGATTTAATTTTTTTCAGCAACCGAAATGGAACCTCCTTATCGTGGTTAACTACAGCTTCTTTTCCAATCCAGTTTAATGTAGGCATAATTCTATTTTATTAAATCATCAAGAGTTACATTCAAAGCATCTGCAATTCTTTTAACGGTTTCTATTCGTGGATCAGGTGTTGCACCCGCTTCGATCTTAGCAACTGTATGAAATGCAAGATTAGCTCTTTTTGAAAGAGTATCTTGAGAAATATCTAGTTTATTACGATATTTTTTAATATTCTCGCCAATTCTAGATTTTTGTTTTGACATTATAGTAAAGTTTTACTACTATAGTTATATAAGTATAATAAATACACCAGATGGTCTTACTATAGTAAATTTACGCTAAGGAGTCAATATTCAGGGAGTTATAATATGCGCACGGGAAGGGTGGGGCAAGTATTCCCCTTTCTTCTGCGGCGCCCAAGCATAGCTTGGTATGAAAAATCTGGAGCTTTTCGAGAAAAAGGCAGGAGCTAGGGCGGCGGCTGCCAAACTCGGCGCCCAGCCGCCGCCCTCTTCGGCGACTTCTTTACGATTTCAAGTTTTTCTTTGGTGACAAATTCTCACATTTTTTCTATCGCCAAAAATAACACATTCATTAAGGATTGTAAAATGTCTGTATATTTTACCCAGAGTATTTTCTGGCTTTTAATAGAATGTGCTGAAAAATTTCTTAGACCATAGCAAAGCCAGAAATCAGCCTCTAGATTTATTATTTGTTTGGATTTGAATTTTTGATTAGTTAGATCTTCGACAGTTTTTTCAAAATTATTCGTTATTTCATCATTAAATTTTGTACCAATTAGTTTTTTCTGGTACATAGAAAAATCTCTTTCCGTTGTCCAAGACAATAATTTTGCAATCTCAAATAAATGATCACTAAAATTTATTTGCCTGTTCATGCTTTGATAAATATCTTTGAATCCTTTTTTGAATAATTCATCAATAATTAATAGTGTATCAGAAATAACTCCTGTAATAATTAGAGGGGCCATTTTATCCTCGGCTATATCTCTTTGTTTGTGTATTAGTCTAAGTCGCCACCACTTCAAGATGATAAAACTAAAAAAGAAAATTGAATCTTCGAATAATTCATCTGTGGAACTAAGGAATTTATTTCTCAATGTTTCGTAATCTAGCTTTGTGTTATTTACGGAATTATATTTTTCAAGTCTTCTTTTTAAGAATTCCACCATGGGGTCAATAATGAACTTAAGGTATGAATCTTTTTCATTATTCATTGATATAAAATAGTACGCTGGAGTATCTGGTGTTCTTTTTTGTTGATCTTTTCTCCTATCCTCTTCAAGAGCTTTATGCATCAAGATGATTCCCTCGTCATAGTCTCCGTGGATAATATCGGTCGCAGCCCAAAAATAAAAAAGAGTACCTTTGTGCAATAGTCTGTTGTTCCGCTTTTCCCAGCTTCTCACCATATTAAAAACCACATAAAAGAGCATCTTATTTCTTTGTCCAGATGCAATCCAGATTGATGTAAAGTTCTCAAAATAACAATCTGCGTAAAAACCAGCATCAATTTCACTGTTATGTGGTAAGTTTTTGATTTCCTCAAAAAATTTATAAGAAGCTAGAATTAACTCTTCAGGTAGATTTACATTATAATATTCAATTAACTGAGGGTTATCTAAACAAAACTGGTAAAAATTCCTGAATGATGTCCAAAGTTCATCACTTAAATAATGGGCATCAATTGCAATGTTTTTCCTTGAGTCGTTTAAAATTCTTTCCTTTCTAAATCTATCCATTTTTTATCTGTAATATTGCTACTATTGAATATTCTCTTGTTTTTTTTCCTTTGCAGATAGTTTTTTCATCTGCCGTCGTGAAAGAAAAGCTACAATGAACCAAACTATAGCAAGTGAGTTAATAGTTTTTATAACAAATGCAAAAATACCACCAAATACTGAACCAACAAGTGCGGTTATTATACCGTCACCATCGTAGATACTTGAAGGAAAAGCTAGATCAATTGCACCGATTATACCCATAACAAGAAAAATAATGAACCAACGTCGTGCTCTTTTTAATTTGATATTGCTTGAAAAAGTTTGATTCATAATTTTATATGACTTATTTAATCTGTAATGAAGTTTTATCTAGTTGATTAAAATATTTAGTAACGACTGGCTTTACTGTAGAGTACGTGGCTAATGCTTTTCTTAAATCAATTTTTTGTAAAACGGCATATGATTCTTGAAAGAAACTATCTATGGTTTTTTTATCATCAATTTTGTCTAATAGGTAAAAAAGAAAAGCTGTCATCATTATAACAAAATCTTCATCATTTCGAACGCCAACTGGTCGCTTTTGTGAGTTCAGAAATAACGATTTTTTTCCTGATTTTTCTATTAAGAAAAGTTTAAAAGTAAAATCTTTTATTGGCGGTAAGAAAGTTAATAGTTCGGGATCCATTTGTTTTTGTTCCCCAGTAACGATTGACTTTAAGATAATAAATAATGCCGTTCTGCCTGTTGCAGTATCTGCAAGAAATAAAGCAGTAGGCAATAAGTGCAAAACCGTAAACAATAATAGCTCTTGCTCAGTCAGCTTAGACAAATTATTACTTTCTACAACTAGAGTACTGTTTTGGTTTGATAGTTTGTACTCGGCTATAACTTGCTTATTTTTTCTTGAAAATAATTTAAACATAACTTATATCAATATGAATG
>Ga0180007_10004904_pt1 | contig 13929 bp, 14 predicted proteins | sample MM_PC_MetaG_FD_121122 | JGI IMG/M metagenome (GOLD analysis project Ga0180007, IMG submission 121122) | Groundwater microbial communities from the Aspo Hard Rock Laboratory (HRL) deep subsurface site, Sweden - MM_PC_MetaG | ecosystem: Environmental > Aquatic > Deep subsurface > Groundwater... | reverse complement strand
TAATTGAAAAGGAAGTGTCTTCACCATGACCCATGTTCCGTATACAAAGCTTGACCAGCCGGAGGTGCTGGCAGTTCTTTTTCATCCTGCCGGGGAAACAACCCCGGCGCCGCCCGGTACGACGGATTTCGATATACCGGTTGCGGACGGGATCAGCGTCAACGCCCGTTTCCATCCCGCTGACCAGGATGCGCCGAATATTCTGTTCTTCCACGGCAACGGCGAGACAGTGTGTGATTACGATACCATCGGCCCGATGTTCAACCAGGTGGGGCTCGGTTTCCTGGTGGTTGATTACCGCGGCTACGGGAAAAGCGGCGGCACCCCCGCTGCTACCGATATGCTCTGTGACGCCCATACGGTTTTCAGGGAGGTACGGAAGCTGCTGGCCGCCGGCAACATGGACGGCCCCCTGGTGGTCATGGGAAGATCGCTCGGCAGCGCCGCGGCCCTTGAATTAACCGCCGCCTACCAGGAAGAAATCACCGCCCTTATTATTGAGAGCGGTTTTGCCGACACCGTGCCCCTGCTTGCCACTTTGGGCCTTGACCCCGGCAAACTCGGGATAACCGAAGCGGACGGTTTCCATAATGTCAGGAAAATCCAACGGGTCACAAAACCGACCCTGATACTCCATGCCCAGAATGATGAAATCATCCCGCTGCAGAGCGCCGGGCTCCTGCAGGCGGAATGCGCTGCCCGGGCCAAGGAACTGCAAATCGTGCCGGGAGCCGATCACAACACGATCATCGCCGTGGCGGGCAGGATGTACTTCCAGGTTATCAAGGGCTTTATCGACAAGGTCCTCAAGAAAAGGGGCACGCGACGGTACCGGAAATAATCGCACAGAACGACAGAACATGAACGCAGAGACACTCAGCCGGGCGGCGGAAATTCTTGCAACCAGCAGAAAGGCCGTCGCCCTGACCGGTGCCGGTGTCAGCACGGAAAGCGGCATCCCTGATTTTAGAAGCAGCAACGGCCTGTGGTCCCGTTTCGACCCCATGGAATACGGTACCCTCGGGGCCTTCAGCCGCCAGCCCGACAAGGTCTGGAAGATGCTCGGCGAACTCCTGCGGATCGTTGACGCGGAACCGAATGCCGGGCACAGGGCCATGGCATCCATCGAGGAGGCCGGCATTCTTAAGGGGATTATCACCCAGAATATCGATGGATTGCACCAGAAGGCCGGCAGCCGGAATGTTGTCGAATTTCACGGCTCGCTCGCGACCTTTACCTGCCTCTCCTGCCATGACCGAACACCGCTGGCCATTGTCCTTGAAAACGAAATCCCCCCCTCCTGCCCGAAATGCAGGGTCCTTCTCAAGCCGGATATTGTCTTCTTTGATGAACAGATTCCCCCGGCAGCTCTTGCCGGCGCCCGGCAACTCATCGCCGATGCCGACGTGATGCTGGTGGCCGGCACCTCCTGCCAGGTGATGCCGGCGGCAACGCTGCCCGGGCTCATCCTTGCTAACGGCGGCATCATCATCGAGATCAACCTGCAGCCGGCCCTGGCTGACATTGCAGCAGCAGTGCTGACCGGCAGCTTTGCAGAGACCATGAGCGCATTAACCGCGATTATCCGGAATGATTTCAGGGGATGAAAAGACTGCTGCCGGAAGTGATGGTCAGGCGAAACTCATATTTTTCTGCAGGACAACTACCCGGTCGACCAGGCTCATAATATGATTCTTCAGATCCGGCGGCGGCGGCTCAAGAAACTGGACCCCCATGCCGTGTTCTTTTGCAGGTCCGGCCGTATTGGCCCAGACAACGATGGCGGGAATCTCTACCACACCGATTTCCTTGAGAGAAAAAAGAAGACGCAGATGGCTGCCGATCTCAGGCGGGACCTGCGTACAGATGAACATCCCGTCCATCGAGATGTCCCTGTTAAAAGAAATTATGTAATTTTCCTTGTGGATGAATTCCACCCGGAAACTCACCGGCACCCGGACAGAGACTCTTTTGTCAGATTCAGTCATCAGAAAAACGAGAGCACAAGTTATTTATTTATTTTAGCATAAAAAAATGAACGGCGATTCATTGAATCTAGTAAGACCACGCCTGAAAGGCAAGATTTTTTTCACAGGTTGCGGTGGGCTCTCCCTGAATGGCATGATTTTTCTCTTGATCTTGCCGGTTATTTCATATAACTCAGGAATGAAGGCCGGGCGGCAAAAAAACCGGAGACTCTCTTAGAGGGGAAGTGAAACAATGGCTACCATAGACATACATGACGAGAAGATCACATTTGCCAGCCCTCTCAGACTCGCCGCCCTGCTGGTTTTGGTTCGCAACAATCAGGTTGTCGACGATCCCCAGACCCTGTACGACCTGGCCCTGGAACAGGATAACGTCGTCGGCCTGGACAGGGCGATGAAAAATCCCGCTTCATTCGGATTGAAAAAGGGGGCCAGACAGCTTGCCTGGAACCACCGCAATCCTGTCGGCCGCACCGCCCTGGCCAGAAGATTCTGGCATGAAATCGATGCCGAATACCAGAAACAGCTCAGCACCATCGCCAGGGAAGCGGCCCTCGGCCTGCAGAGGACCGGCTCGTATATAACCAGGGCATATTCCGGACTGGACGAAGAGTTCTGCGTCGGCCTGCGCCTGGTTGCCAACAGGCACTATCCTGCCGCCTCTCTTTCTTTTCTGCTCAATTTCCAGGCCTTCATCAGCCAGAAGCATGAGAAATTCTACAAAAAGAGCAGGTTGATGGACCAGCCGGAACTCCTGATGATCTACGACCCGGACTGGACTCATCCGGACTACAGGAGCGGGCTCGTTATCATCGACCGCGACTCCAGGACCATCTTTGTCCTCGGCCTTCCGTACTTCGGCGAAATCAAGAAGGGCTTCCTGACCCTGGTCTGGCATTCCGCAATCCATGAAAGGGTACCCGGCACCCATATCCGGCGTTTTCTGCCGATTCACGGGTCCATCTGCGAGATAAACGGCAAAACCGTCATCATCATCGCCCTTTCCGGCAGCGGCAAGTCTTCCCTTTCAAAAAACGCCGGGACCATTGCCCATGATGACGCCTTTGTCATCAGCATGGTGACCGGCAAGGTCATCATCCTGGAACCGACCTTCTTCAACAAGACCGATGGCGACAAGATGGGTGACGAGACCACGGATCGCGGCCTCATCTTCTATAATATGGGGATCGTCGAGGCGGAAGGCAGAAAGGATGTGGTCACCGGCGACCTGCTTGTTGCCAACGGCCGCGTCATCCAGGAAAGGCCGGCAAACGCCGTGAACGGTTACGGCCGGGTGGACATTATCAGCCTGGTGATGAAAGACGACACCCTGCCCCCCATCTCGCTCATCAACGACCCAGCCCTGTTCGTGGCCTTCGGCGCCTCGCTGATGACCAAGAGGACCCTGGCCGAGGTCCTGAAAAGCCTGGAGGAGCAATTCAAGCTCGTCATCGAGCCCTTTGCGCAGCCCTTCCGTTCCTGGCGGCTGAACACGGAATGCCGCATGTTCCAGCTCTTTCTTGAACTCTTCAAGCCCGTAACCGTCATCATGAATACCGGTGATTTCATGGGCAGGGATATCGATCTTGAACTGAGCCGCGACGTGATCCTGCCGGCGCTCACCGGGGGCAGCATCCAGTTCATGCCGTGGCGGATCGTGCCGGACAAAATGGTTTCCCTGGTCAAACAGGATACCCTGGGACAGAAATACGACCGTAAATTCAGGCCGAGGCTGAGCGATCCCGACTATGTGCAGCGCTTTGTCAGCCGCATGCAGACCCGGATCGATTATCTTACGGAACGGCGGGAGAGCAACGAGATCCATGCCGATTTTGTCGACCCGCTCCTGCGGCTGCGTATCGCCCTGGATGAGTTCCTGCAGCGTGACCCCATTGCCGGGGACTTCTCCTGGACTGCAGAGGACCTGGCAAGGCTCGGCCACCCTTGATATGTGAATGAACCCGGCGCAAGCAGTTGCGGCCGGGAGAGAAATAATACCGTCAAGAGAAAACCAAAACAGCAGGGAAAAACCATGAAGATCGAATGGGCGTACTTACGCAAGGGCTGAAAGTCATGTGAAAATGCGCAGGAGGTTCTTGACGCACACAAGGCCAACATCAGGGAAGTGGCGGATGCCCGCAAAATAAGGCTTGAAAGCAATGTCGCCTGGGGTTTGCTGAAAGGGGCAAAAAAAATTACCACGGCCAAGGGGAACAAGATCCGGACCTGGAATCCCGGCAAGGACAAGAAGGCCGAGATTCTCAAGCATGTAATCGGCCCGAGCGGCAACCTGCGGGCGCCGACCTACCGGGTTAAGGACGAGTTCATCATCGGCTTCAACCCGGAGTTGTACAACGAATGGCTGGGAGGGAAGTAATTTCTAAAATCCAAGCACCGTGCAGACAACCGAACGCTGCCGGTGCGGTCCGTCAAAATCGCAGAGAAAAATATTCTGCCATTGGGAGAGCCCCAGCCTGCCGTCAATAAGCGGAATGGTCTCCGAAGGCCCGATCAGGCCGGCCTTGATATGGGCATCGCCGTTGCCGTCCTGCCGGTCATGCAGCCAGACCCCCTTGGGCGCGAGTTTGCGCAGGAGGTTGAGCACATCTTCCTGCACGCTTTCATCCCAGTTCTCCTGGATCATGATCGCGGAAGTGGCCCCCTGCACGTACACGCTCACCAGGCCATCGGCAATGTTGCTGCGCCTCACCGCATCTTCAACCGCCCCGGTGATGTCGACAAGCTGTTCGCGTCTCTCGGTGCTGACATGTATGACTTCCCGCATTGCCTCCCTCCCTGTTGTACTACCTGTGCCAATGCATCCGCTCTTCAGTCCGGTGCGGCCAGTGCCTTCTCATAGGCCCTCCTGGTAGCCGCATCAAAGCAGACAAACAGAACCTTTTCAAGGACGGGATTTGCCAAAAGGGCGGCCGTGGTCTCCCGGACGGCAATAAGCGCCGCCTCCTCCTTGGGAAACCGGTAGGCGCCGGTGCTGATCGCCGGGAAAGCGATGGACCGCAGGGCCTGTTCAGCGGCCAGGGAAAAACATCTGCGATAGCAGCTTGCCAGCAGTTCGGCCTCCCCGCTTTCACCACCACGCCAGACAGGCCCGACCGCATGAATGACCTGGCCGGCCGGCAGCCCGTACCCTTTTGTAAGTCTGGCATCTCCGGCGGGACAGCCGCCGAGGGAACGGCACTCTACCAGGAGTCCAGGGCCGGCTGCCCGATGGATGGCCCCGTCCACCCCGCCGCCGCCCAGCAGCGAACTGTTTGCCGCATTGACCACGGCATCCACCCGCAGCGTTGTAATATCATCATCCACCAGAAAAATTTTTTTATTCTTCATATCCCCTCCAGCAAACCCTGCATTTTCTCCCGATGGGAACCGGCCCAGTAGATCCTGTCACAACCGCGGCATTGATGGAAGGCATCATAATATTTCTTTGTCAGCGGCTCAAGCCGATGCATGATCCTCTCCTTGGCCACCGGCTCCAGGATTCCATTGCAGCGCAGACAGCGGCTGAACGGCTTCAGTTTGCCTGCCAATCCGTACAGGTGCAGAACCTCTGCAAGCTGCCTGGCAGGGTTCTCCGACCTGACCAGGTGGCCGAACTCCACTATCTTCCGTTGCAGGAGCCGGCAGTCCCTGGTCAACAGGATTCTGTTGTCGCCGGCCGCAATCCCGGCAAGTTCCGTATCGGTCAGCGAATTCTCGTAAACAGTATCGATGCCGGCCATCCGCAGAAGAGAGGCAAGCTTGCCGACATTGACATCCACGACAAAACGGATATCCTGAAGTGGCTGCGGCCGCAGAATCGTGGGAGTGAAAACATCAACCGGCGGCGTCAGGGGGACGACGTCAACCCGGTCGTTCTGTTCCGGGATATAGGCAAATGATATCTCGTGACCGTTTGCCGCCAGCGAGGCTATCTCAGGATGGGGAATGCCAAGTGATTCGATGATATCCTTGATCGAGGCACGGCGGTCCAGGTTGTGGCACAGTTCAACCCGGCCGGACAGCCCGGACCGCAGAAGAATCGGCAAATCACCGTGAAAACGAAAAAATAAATCCATAACGCTCCCTCAACCCCTGCTAAAGGATTCTACCTGAGTTGACCATGGAAAAAGAGGGACAAGAATGACAAAGATGGTTCTGGGTTCTGGATAAAATCTTAACCCGGAAACAAGAACCTGGAACCCTGAACCGATCTATAACACCTACCGCAGGCTCTGCGGCAATTCGAGGCCGAGCGGCGCCAGCAGTTCCTGCTCGATCCAGGGTGCTATCTGTTCGGGGGTCTCCCTGTTGAGCCGTTCGGCGACAACAAGCAGTTTCTCGGCCCGGGCCATGTTCCCCTTCCTGCAGGCCGTCCTCGCCTCTTCCAGGACCTGCCAATCGCCGCCGGCCAGAAACTCCCCGTAAGCCTTGACAATTTCGGGAGACAGCAGCCTGCGCAGGCCATCGAGGAAAGACATGTAAAAACCCTGGGAGGCGATTTTCTCCGCCGCGATAATATGGCCGAGCATCCCCTTTTCATTGGTGTCAGCCAGCACATCCTTGACTGCCCGGACCAGAAACTCGACAGCGGAATCCGGAAAGGCCCCGGCTATTTTTTTCATGGTATTGCTGTCGAGAAAATCCTCATGCATCTCACCCAGTTCATGATACAGAAAGGGCGTCATCTCCTCCTCGACTACATGGTCAAGCCGTTCGATCAGCATTGCACGGTCAAGGTTGCCGCTCTGCTTCAGGAGCCCGTAGTGGGACAGGGCACTCTGCATGGCATCCTTGCCCGTGGGCCTGATATCATGGATCTGGTCCCACAGAAAATAACGGAAGGGCTCTTTTCTGAGATAGATAATGCCCTCCTGGAGAAGGGCAAAGGGTGAAGCCAGATCCCTGGCCATTTCCCGCCCAAGGATGACCGCCGGGCAGCCATCAACGGTTTTCTCCTCAATTTTTTCAGCAAGGAAAAAAATCGCTTTCATTGACCTGCCGTAGCCGGCTCCGTAAACAAGACTGCGGTCTTCGAGAAAATTATTGACAGGCAGCAGATTAAAGGGGTCCGCCACCTGATCGCCAATGGAGAGATCCTGAAAATCCTGTCCCAGGATATCCAGCCAGTACTCCTCTTTGGCGGCTATCCAGTCAAGAAGTACCGGTGGATCGGGCTCAATCCAGGGGGCAATCCCCTTTTCCCACTTGTAGAGATTCCGCAGGCGCAGAACAAGCACGCAGATGGAATAGATGCCGTTGTCCCGTGCATCGGAAATATCACAGTTATACTGGATCGTCTGCTGGAGTGGCATGGTGGATGCGTTACTGTTTTTTTTGTCCCGCCGGCCGCTCATGGCACCCTGCCAGTCAGACTCTGCTCATCTGCGCGTCGAATATCCGTATCCTCCAAAACAGAAGCCATAACAATATCCCTCAGATCTTTCTTGCAATCAGTTATACCCATTTTGCCAGCAGTTCAGGGGTCAGGTCAACAGTATTCCACCGTTCACCCGGCAGTTTTTATTGCTTATGAACGCCAGGAACGAGTTTTTCTTCTCAGTATTTTCTTTTAGTTACAGTCACCCTTACTGTTCAGAATTGTCGATCAACAAAAACCATTGTCTCTTGACAGAAGAGGCTATCTACAGTATCGAAATTGGTTAGAATGTTGAGAAGAACACTGTCAAAACTCCTGGATCGCCTTGCTCCACGCGAGGGCCTGTTCCTGATGATAATGGCTATTCTGGTCGGAGCAGGGACCGGACTTGCAGCGGTTATCTTCATCCGCCTGATAGCCCTTATCCATTATCTGTCCTATTATAGCCTCGCGGGATCATTCTCCCTTCCCGGCCGGTTCTGGTTTGTCATTATTCCTGTCCTCGGCGCGCTGGCCGGTGGTCCGATCATTGCTTATTTTGCCTTGGAAGCCAAGGGACATGGGGTACCGGAAGTAATGCAGGCCCTTATTCAACGCGGCGGCCGCATCCGGCCCCGGGTTGCCCTGGCCAAGATTGTCGCCTCGGCGCTCTGTATCGGTACCGGCGGTTCAGCAGGCCGCGAAGGCCCGATCGTCCAAGTCGGCTCAACCCTTGGCTCCTCCATGGGCCAGTGGCTGGGCCTGTCTGACGAACGGATCAAGAACCTCGTTGCCTGCGGTGCAGCGGCCGGCATAGCCGCCACCTTCAACGCCCCCATTGCCGGAGTCATCTTCGCAACAGAAGTGCTGATGAGCGAACTCCAGGTTGCCGTCTTCGGCAACGTGGTCCTGGCGGCTGTCTCATCCTCCATTGTCAGCCAGGTTTTTCTCGGCGCCCGGCCGGCTTTTGCAGTGCCGACCTATGTCATGCAATCCCCGGTGGAGATCATCCTCTATGTTCTGCTGGGCATCCTTGCCGCCCTGGTCGGTCTCTTTTTCATCCTGCTGCTCAATTCCATTGAAAATGTGTTTGACCGCTGGCGCTTTCCGAACGCACTCAAACCGGCGGTCGGCGCCCTGCTGCTAGGCGTTCTTGCCTATGGCTACCCTCATGTCCTGTCCATCTTCTCCGTGTATGCGGATGATTCGCGCCTGGGAATGCCGCTGATAAAGAATGTCCCCCATGTCTATGGCTCCGGCTTTGAATTCCTGAACAGCGTCCTGCAGGGTCAGGCCCCCTTCTGGGTCCTCCTGATGCTGATCTTTCTCAAGCCGCTGGCCACGTCCTTCACGCTCGGCTCAGGGAACTCCGGCGGTGTCTTTGCCCCGTCCCTGTTCACCGGTGCCATGCTTGGCGGTACCTTCGGCTATATATGCAAGGCAGCCTTCCCTTCCCTTAACATTGAGGTCGGGGCCTATGCCCTGGTCGGCATGGCCGCTGTTTTTGCTGCCGCGGCCCGGGCGCCGCTTACCGCCATGCTTATCGTTTTTGAAATGAGCAACGACTACCGGCTGATCCTGCCGCTGATGGCAGCCGGCATGGTGGCCTCCACTCTTGCGCAATGGCTCTATTCTGACTCCATTTATACTGTGAAGCTGACCAAGAGGGGCATCCGCTTCGACCTTGGCAAGGATCGCGATGTCATGCAGGGCGTCATGGTTGAGGAAGTCATGAACAGGGAACCAATTACCATTAACAGCGACCAGTCCCTTTCCGAACTCTTCGTTCTTTTTCAGGAAACACACCTGCAGGGCTTTCCGGTCATAACCAATGAGGGGAAGCTGTACGGCATCGTCACCCTCCAGGATCTGGATCGGACCATGGAAAACATGGAACGGACCTTGCTCCGCAATCAAGTCAATCTCAAGGATGTCAAGGTCTGGGATGTGGCAACATCTGATCCGGTTACCGTGTTCCCGGATGAACCAACCTGGGAGGCGATCAGAAAAATGGCGCCAAGGGACCTGGCCCGACTGCCGGTGGTCTCGCGCCAGGATCCCGGGAAGCTGGTCGGCCTGATCAGCCGCAGTGCCATTGTCCGCGCCTATGATGTCGGCCTTGTCCGAAAACAACAGGGCCAGCTCGATAAAGAACGATTCACCCTCCGCAGGGTAACCGGTGTTGACTTTGTTGAACTTACTATTTCAGCAAAGTTTTCCGGCCGTAACAAATGTCTCGCCGAACTTTCCCTGCCGCCTGACACCAACGTGGTAACCATTGAAAGAGGCGGCCGTGTTCTCGTGCCGGACGGCAGGTCGGTGATCATGGTTGGCGACCGCCTTACCGTCCTCTGCCGGGAGGAACTTTCAGCCAGCATCCGCTCATTTTTTTCCACATAACAGACGATTCTGCCAGCCTGGCTATCAGAATCAGAATGGTATATAATAACAGCAAGACAGTTGGCAGGCTAACGCTTACCGCACTTAACTGAAACAGGAGAGCCCATGAAATTCATTTCCAGATTGATACTCATTGCCGGCCTTTGCATCCTGCTCCTGTCCTGCTCCCAGGACAAAAACGAGAAAACAGAACAAGGAACGACAAAAATCGACGCCATGACCAGTAAGACCGCGGATGATATTACCAAAAGGTTGAAGGATCCCGTGGAAAAGGCTCGGGCCACACAGGAACTCGGAGAAGAACAGGTTAAAAAAATAGAGAATTCCATAAAATAATTGGGGTTGAAAATAAAGGAAATAAACAAGTATTTTCCCGCGACAAGGATTATCGCGGTCTCCGGTGCCAACCGGCCATTACACGGGACAGTGGATTACCTGCAGGTGGCAAAAAAGATGGGCGCCCAACATACATTCACCAAGCCCCTTGACACCGACCTGTTCCTTGCCGCGATCAAGGAACTCCTGGATTAAACTGCCTTCCAAATCCTTGCATTCGTCAGTGCACACCTCGCGGAGGCATGTCAGCCTGAAGCAGTCCAGGCAGAGGAACTCTTTTGCTCTCCCCCCTGACGCACCATTATCCCCTGCAGCAGCAAGTGTGTCACATGCCCGGTCACGAACCGTGGATCATTGTGTTCCGGTTTGCTGCCCGGTTGATGCTGTCGCAACGGGATCACCTGATAATGATAGGCCACCAGCCCGATAATGGAAACGGCAAGCATATGCGGGTTATAGCCGGGGGCAAGTTCCTTGCAGAGCGCAACAAGCGAGGTGAAAAACTCCCGGAATACCTGCTCCGCCAGCAGCCGTAAACGGACAGCATCGCCTGCCAGTATCTCCCGCTGGATCAGCTTCCCGAAATCCGGATCGTCATGAACGAGTTGGCACAAGGCGGCGACAAACTGTTCAAGCCTGTCTGCCGGCGGCGCATCGCTGAGCAGGGCCGCCGACAGTATTTCAGCCTTCCGGGCAAAGGCATGGGCCATGGCGGCGATGTACAGTGTCTGCTTATCCTGAAAATGATGATAGATGGTTGCGGCATTCAGACCCACTGTCCTGGCAATGGCGCGCATGGTGACCCCTTTGAACCCGGCTTCAGCAAACAGCGGGACAGCTGCTTCGAGAATTTCCGTTTTGCTTTTTCCTTTGGCTGGCTGCGTACTCACCTTCCGCTCTCCTCTTTCATGCACGTTCCCGCAGGGACCCTTCAGTCCTTTGCGGATTCCGGCGTGCTGTCTTCCGCAACCCAGCCGCCACCCAGTGCCTTGTAGAGCCGCACCAGGCCGGCGGTTACCGCACCGGTGCTCTGGACCAATTCATCCTCGGCGGCAAGAAGCGAACGCTGGGCATCCAGGACATCGGTGAAATCAACCAACCCGGCCTGATAGAGATCCAGAGCCGTCCTCTTGGCCATGGCGGCCGCCTCGGCGGCCCTGGTCAGGGCATGGCGATGATCCTGTTCCTTGACAAAGGCAACCAGGCTGTTCTCCACCTCTGCAAGGGCGCGCAATACCGCGGCCTGGTAACGGACCAGGGCCTGTTCCTGTCGGGCATTCTGCACCTCGATATTGCGGCGGATGGCCCCGGCATCGAAAATATTCCAGGAGACCGCCGGCCCGACCCGGTAGACGCGGCTGGCCCATTCCGGCAGCTTGTCAGCAGTAAGGGATTCGAGGCCGATGGAACCGGCCAGGCGGAATTTCGGATAGAGATCGGCGGTTGCCGCGCCAATCCGGGCGGTCTGGGCCGCCAATTCCCGCTCGGCCCGGCGGATATCGGGCCGTCGTCGAAGAGCGTCGGCCGGCACGCCAACCGCCACGCTGACCGGTGCCGCCGGCACCGGCGCCGGACTTGCGAGTTTCGTTTCCAGGCTCCCCGGTTTTTCGCCCAGAAGCACGGCCAGGCGGTTCATGGCCGCGGCCAGGCCGATTTCAAGTGGCGGGATTTGCGAACGGGTTCGTTCCAGGTTATAGAGGGATTGCTGGACTGCAAGCTCATCAATAAGACCGGCATCGTAACGGGATTTATTCAGGTCATAGGTCTGTTGCTGGTCCTTGAGGTTTTCACCGGCCGTGGCCAGGCGGGCCTGGTAGGTGCGAACCTCGACATAGTTCAAACCCACCTCGGCGGTGAGACTGACCAGGACATCGCGCAGGGACTCCTGACTGGCGGCCAGGTCGGCATCAGCCGCCTCCACCTTCCTGCGGACGCCGCCGAAGATATCCAGTTCCCAGCCGGCGTCAAACCCGGCGGCATAGAGTTCTTTTTCCCCTCCGGTACCGCTATTTTCGCTGGCGCGTATCCTGGTTGCGGCAGCGGTACCATCCAGGCGCGGGAATAACCCGGTTCGACTGATTCCCCGTAGGGCCCTGGCCTCCCGTACCCGGCCATGGGCCTCCTTGAGGCTCAGGTTGCCCTGCACCGCTTCAGTTTCAAGACTTTCCAGCAAGGGGTCATTCAACACCGTCCACCAACGGCTGAGGGCTGCGGCATCGACCTGCTCAGCGGTCAGGCCGCCGCTCAGTTCACCATGCCATTCGGGGGGGGCATCCGGCGCCACCGGCGTGTAATCCGGCCCCAGCATGGCGCAGCCGGAAAAAAGCAGGCCAAGGCCAACCAGAACGACCTTTTCTCGCAACCGTTTTGCCGTGAGTGCCAGGCGCATCATTTGCTCTCCTCTTTTCCGAGATTTTCTTTTTGCCGCGCATTCCTGTTTGCCGCCTCCTGTTTCCCGCGGCGCCAGGCGTTTCCCTTTTCCCTTGCCGACTGGAAGAGAAAGTAAAGCGCCGGAATGAGAAAAATACCGAACATGGTCGACACCAGCATGCCGGAAACAACCGTGGTGCCGATGGCCCGGCGGCTGCCGGCTCCGGCGCCGGTGGCGATCACCATGGGAAACACTCCGAGGATAAAGGTAAAAGAGGTCATGAGCACCGGCCGGAAACGGATGCGGGCCCCGTCCACCGCCGCCTCGGCGATGGCAAGGCCGTCATTGCGCCGTTCCCTGGCAAATTCAACGATGAGGATGGCATTCTTCGCCGCCAACCCGACAAGCAGCACCAAACCGATCTGGGCGTAGACGGAAAGGGGCATATTGAGAAGCCAGAGGCTGACGAGGGCGCCCAGGGTGGCCACCGGAATGGAAACAATAATGGAAAGCGGGATGTTCCAGCTCTCGTACTGGCCCACCATGAAGAGATAGGCAAAGACCAGGGCCAGCCCGAAGAGGCCCACCACCTGGCCGCCGGCCGCCTGTTCCTGGTATGACATGGACGACCAGCTGTAGCTGAAGCCCGGCGGGAGGATCCCGGCGGCCAGTCGCGCCATGGCAGCCATGGCCTGGCCGGAAGAAACACCCGGCGCCGCGTTGCCCTGCAGCTGGGCGCTGGTAAACTGATTATAGCGCTTGACCAGCTGGGGGCCCAGGATGGTCTTCAATGTAACCAGGTTCCTGACCGGCACCATGGCACCGGTGTCGCTCTTCACATAAAGATTCCCGATGTCCTGCTCGGCGTCGCGGTAGGGGGCATCGGCCTGGACCTTGACCTGGTACGTACGGCCGCCAAGGTTGAAATCGTTGACGTAGGCGGAGCCCAGCTGGGCCTGCAGTGCGGAAAAGATCCGGGAGACCGGCACATGCAGGGATTCAGCCCTGGTGCGGTCGATATCAAGAAAGATCTGCGGGGTATTGGCCGTGTAGGTAGTAAAGACCCGCGAAAGCCGCGGGTCCTGATTGGCGGCCATCATCAACGACATGGCAACACCGAAGAGCTCCTGGGGGCTTTGTCCCTCCCGGGCCTGGAGCTGGAAGTCGAAGCCGCCGCTGGTACCGATCCCCATGATCGGCGGCGGCGCAAAGGCAAAGCTGTTGGCCTCGACTATGGCGGCAAGCCTGCCCTGGGCCTGGCCGACAACGGCTTCAAGCTGCAGGCCCGGCTTGTTCCGTTCATCCCAGGGTTTCAAAATAGCAATGGCAAAACCGACGTTGTCGGCGTCACCGCTCAACAGGCTGAAGCCGGATACCCCGATGACGTCTTTTACTCCGTCGATGGACTTGATATCATCCGTAACCCGCTGCATCACATCCGTGGTGCGGGAAAGCGAGGCAGCCTCCGGCAACTGAAC
>Ga0180007_10004903_pt1 | contig 13929 bp, 10 predicted proteins | sample MM_PC_MetaG_FD_121122 | JGI IMG/M metagenome (GOLD analysis project Ga0180007, IMG submission 121122) | Groundwater microbial communities from the Aspo Hard Rock Laboratory (HRL) deep subsurface site, Sweden - MM_PC_MetaG | ecosystem: Environmental > Aquatic > Deep subsurface > Groundwater... | reverse complement strand
TTTGTCGGGTTCGTATGCAGGGCCAGGTCCACTGCAATATCAGTAGTTTTATCTGAAAGGTTGTACGCATCATCCACATCCGAGGTGAACCCCATGTTCGTATACAGCCCGTCTCCGTCCCGGTCATGCAGACGTGATCCTTTTGAACTGTTATCCACTTTTGTCAGTGTCATCGGTACGATCAGCCGGCCCATTGAAAGGTCCATGATAGGCCTCAGAAGGAAACTCAATGTTGGTGAATTATCACTCTTATATTTATTTTCAGCCAGTCGCTTGTCTTTTCTATCATTCTCAATGTATGAATTCTCAAACGAGAGAAGGCCTATATCGGCACTTACTCCCAATGTTCTGAATGGCCCGAAGTCAATAAAGAGAAGCCCCAGGCTGATGTGATGGTCTGCGACATATCTCTCTTTCGTGATCTTTCCAAAATTAGAAGTAAAGGTATTGGTCGGTGAAGCAATGGAAGCGAATTCCTGCTTGTCTGAATTATCCGCATAGGTGAACTTTACCCCCATCGCCACTGAACCGAATTTGAAGCCCATGAAGATATCCGCATGGTTGAAGGGTGTTAATACCGTGTTATCAAAAACACCGGGGTCATTAAAGACACCCGTTATAGAATCGTTATCTATATTACCTAAATAATTATTTATATCTGAACCGTTTATTAAAGTTGGAATTTGAAGAAAATTCGTAGCGCTTCCCTGGTACGGCCTGCCCAGGAAGATACCGAACTTGATGCCCAATATTACTACTGTTGCTCCGCCCCATGCCTGTCCGCTCCAGACCTCGCCATAGGCTGTTCCGTACTGCATGATCTGTGACGGATTGCCGAATGAATTAAAATCATTCTCCGTCAGGTTCCCCGGCAGTCCAAGGGATGATGTCAAAGCATCTCCCACATCAACAAATGATGACTGGAACAGGTCTACCCGAGGCGGGGGAAGTGTAGGGTTACTGAAACCATTTCCTATTGTTTGAGATAATCCCAATAATGGTTGTAAAAAAGATAGCAATAGAAACGAAAATACAACAATAAAATTAAACGCATTGATTTTTTTAAACATTCTTATCCCTCCTTATCCGATGTCGCAGTCATATGTAAGTATTAATGAAATTACCCTTTTAAGGTGTTCTCATAAAAATAATCTTTTCTTAATAATAGTCAAGTAAAAAATTTGATAGAGCGATAACTCTGTCACGAATAACCGGGGAAAACCTTCTCCTGCTAAAAACTTACCCTTGTTTTTAAAACAATGTATATAAATTATACATCGTTTTCTTTTTGTTAAAAAATTTCATACCTGTAAAATCCCGAATAAGGCATATATTTATATAGTTGCAGTAATATCAAGGGATTATATAAGACAAATTTTTTTTAATAAACTTGTAAACCGGCGTTTTATGGTATGTATCTTGCAGAAATACTTATAGAGAAGGAAAAATTTTAAATAAACCGGCATTAAAAGGAGGTAAAATTGAATTATCATAACCTTACACACCTGAGTGAACGCGCCGGCTTGATCATATTCTTTTTGATCTGGCTTATTTTAACAGTGATCCTGATATTATCTCCCCGACTGATCAAAGCACAAAAGGTGAGCCCTTCAACATATCAGTCTCAAATATATATGAGAACCTGATACCATCCTACATAATCATTCCTACATAATCATAATGATGGATCTATTCTTTTTCAAAATAGATATCATCGATATAAATCTGAGCGCTTTTCTCATTACCTGCATTAGCCCCGAACTCGATCCCGATACTATCCAGTTTTGCCCAATTAATTCTGCCTATAAAATCATCAAATGCGATCTTTATCTTTTTCCATTCTTTTTTACAGCCTCCTTCAGGATTATATACGATCCCGTTAGGTTTATAGCTTTTTGACCGTGCATCTCTGACCGTAACATTGAATTTTTCTCCTCCTTTCCCGCCCTTAACCCACAGAACAATGGTATTATATCCGGAGGCATCAAAGCTCTTAACTTTTTTTGGAACACTCTTCTTGTCAAGAGTGGGGCCGAGATCGATCGCAAAAGAGGCCCAGCGGTTCTTGATCCCTTTCTGACCGTTCACCAGCAGAAAAGATTTTAATCCGCTTCGTACATTTACTTTTTTAAAATAGATGAGATCAGACTCATAGAACCAGGAATGAGGGGCTCCCTTGCGAGCCCAGTCCGGTTCACCGTCCCCGTAAACTCCCAGCTCTCCTCCCAGAAGATTTGGCGTACTCTCAAAACTTGTAACCAGGAGAATATTTTCCCCATAAGGGAGTTCTGAAAAAGAATCCTCCTGTTGGGAATAAAGATCACAGCATACAGGCAAAAAACCTATCAGCATAAGTATTAAATAGATATTATTATTTTTATATTTGCCTGTCATCATTTTTTATTTCTCCAGAATTTTTTAACAGCAATATATCCCGCTTTCACCTTACGGTATCCGTCCGTTATACCCCAATGCTCTTCAATATACTTGTCCTGTTTATCCGGTGTTCCTTTTTTAGACCAGTCATCCGCCCACTGGAAGATCACAACCCCTGCAAATTTATTATCCGTGACCTTTAACTGCTCTGTAATGGCTTTATCCTGTTTCCATTCGGTAGCATAAGTACTGTATCCGGTTTCCAGGATCACCACAGGTTTTTTAAGATGCCCGGTAAGGTTTTTAATCTGCTTAACCGTATCCTGTGCTGTGGTTACATCAAATTTACCTGAAAACCAGCCCGCAGGGGTAATACCGAAATAACAGTTAAACCCGATCACATCAAGGAATTTAAAGCCCAGATTGGACCCCGGGAAATTAAGCATATTTGACCCGGTGACTGGATGATCCGGATCTTCCTTTTTTACTGCTTTGTATATATCTTTTAAAAAATCATGTATCGTATTAAATCCGTACTCTTCAATAACATTCTTGGGGTTGGAATCATATACGAACGGGACATCATTCCAGATGGCCCACATCAGAACATTTTTTCTATGCTTGTGCGCTTTCACATTTTCAACAGCATTCTCGATCAATGCTTTTTTCTCTTCCTCGGAATCAAACCTGGTCCATCCGCCCACATACACGACCTGAACAATGAGCATTATGTTATATTTTTCAGCCAGATCAAAAATAAAATCAGGAGGAGTGGAATAGGTCCTTATGGTATTGATACCCGCTGCTTTCATTAATTTAAAATCCTTCTCATATACTGCCATCGGGATCTGGGTAAAATGATTACACTTCGGATATGTAAGGCTATATGCCACCCCTTTAATGTTATAAGGCTTCTTATTAACAAGGATCTTATCTTCAGTAAGCGTTATAAGGGAAGGTTTTGCCCCGGCTGTTGAAATAAAAGAAAAAACAAATATCAAAACCAGTATCAGACTCGCTTTTTTCATTATATACACCTCTCCTGCTTTATCATTTTATTAACTTAACCTCATCTATATAAATGTCGCTTTCATGTGATCGGGGCCCCTGACTGATAAAGATACGCATATCCTTTATCTGATCAATATCGAATTTCACATTTCCTCGTTTTGATGTACCCGCGGGATCGATCGAAAAATCACTCTTAATAGAAAAGCGGTATTCTTTATACTCCCGATTGTCAATAATAATCTCTTTTGTCTGCCAGATCTCACTGTCTTTATCAATGAACTTTATCCGGACTTTCTGTGGTGCACCTTCTATTTTAGCAAAATAGCTTAAATAATTATAGCCTGACCAGTTCTGGGGTTTAAAGAACTTCCGCCTGAGCAGGGCCCAGGCATCATGAATCCCTTTGACGGACCAGTATCGGGAATGTTTAAACGCAAGTGTCTGGCCGGGTGTAAAGTGGATCCTAAGAGCACCTTTTCCCTGTTTCGCATCTTCAGTAAAAAAAAGATCATATTCACAATCCTGGTTCATACGCAGTGTCACGGGAAATGCAGACAGGATCCAGGGTTCACCATGATCAAATCCGTCTATTATTGGAACAGCCTGATAATCCATATCTGCATTAATTTTTTTCACGATACTGTTTGACTCTTCAAGTTCTTTAATGGAAAAAGGATTCACCCCTTTTACAGCCATCAGGTACCAGGCTGCTGAAGAGACGACCAGAGGCTCCGGCCCCATGATCCACCCGCTTCCTGCCGGTGTTCCCGGATTGGTTGCATACGGCAGACCCAGGGTTCCGGGAAACACTTCACTGGGAGTGATCGTCTTCTCCATCTCCTTCAGGTAAACGAGGCTCTCTTCTGTCTTGCCAGCGATCTGCAAAGCAATGACCATCTGACCGGTCCCTTCAAGCCATACTGCATCCTGATCAGGATAGTGTGATTCAAAGTAGGTAGCACCAAAGTCAAATCCCTTTACCTCAACATTGTTCTTATCATATTTATGCGTACAAAGGCTCTTTTTAAAAGCAAAATCCAGGCCGTCTGCATACTCCCTTCCCAAAGCAGAAACACCCCAGGCAGATGTATCCGTAGCATAATTGGGATTCAATGTGCCGTTAAAGAACCTCTTCTCCCTCTCATACCATAAAAAATTTTTCAGGTAATCCAGAACATTCCGGGCCTCCTGAAGATATTTTTTCTTCTTGGTAAGAAAGTAGAGGTCACGGAATCCTGCATAGCAGTCCAGATTATGCTCCGTTGATATCCAGCCGAAAGCACGGTTATTCTCATTATATCCTCCGGTTATCCCGCCATCCACCCCTTCAAGGGAGACCAGCCAGTCAGCAATCTTTTCAGCAAGCGGAAGGTATTGTTCATCCTTTGTTTTATACGTATAATAATTGATAGCCAGAAGGATCCATGCATTCGGGCCCGCTGCCCTGCTCGGGCCTCCTACTTGACCGAACCTGTCAACCATATCAGGAAAACCTTCAAATTCTTTTTGGCTGAAAGCTTCCCGGTTAAAAAATTCAAGCACCTTCTTTGCTCTTTTATTATCCTCAAACATAGTATAACAGAAAACAGCCAGTGCTTGATCATATGTAAAACAGTAAGATTTTCCTTCACCGCTGGAGATGAGGCCGTTTTCATGCTGTGCCTCAACGAACCATTGATATACCTTCTTCACATACTCCTGCCGCTTTACTTCCTGTGCATACATATCTGAAACAGAGATGATTAAAGTAATCAACAGGATTTTACACATAATTTTCATTACTTGATCTCTCCTTATAATTGGTAAATATAATTGAACACTTTGATAAACAGTTAATATTAAGCTCCTATCAAAGCAATCATTAAATGCATTTTAGTTTTCCGGATTACCACTTCGTTATTTCCCCATGGATGGGGAAATAACGAAGTGGTCCTCGGAGAGCTGCAGGAAGCAGCTCGAGAATGAGGAAAACAAAATGCTTATAATGATTGCGTCACTTCACAAAGGCAAAATCATCTACATAAAAGACCGCGTCTTTTTTATTGCCTATGTTGATCCCAAACTCCAGGCCGACATGATCCATGCTCTTCAGGTCAACATTCTCTTTAATATCAGCAAGAGGTATTACCACCTGCTGCCATTTTGTTGTACATCCTTCCGGCAACGGGTCCTGCTTCACCTGAGCCATATACGAGGGAGAATGGCTGTCTCTGAAGAGAATTTTAAACCGTTCTCCACCTTTTGTCCCTTTTACCCAGAAGACCAGATATTTGAATTTTGAAAGATCAAGGCTCTTCACTTTTTTAGGAACGGTACTCAGATCCACATCAGGACCGAGATCCATTCCAAAAGAGGCCCATCCTTTCATGATCCCTTTCTGGCCGTGAACCAGGCAGAAAGATTGAGAACCGCCATGCACATTGGCTTTCTTGTAATACTTGTTTCCCGGCTCCAGATACCAGCTGTGAGGATCCTCTGCTTTGGTCCAGTTTGGTTCGCCGTCCCCATACACACCCACTTCACCGCCCAGGTTGTTGGGATGGCCTTCAAAATCAGCCAGTACAATGTCTCCCGGTTTAAGAGTAACAGCTTTTTCCTTTTTTTTCTTTTCAGCAGCAAGAAACAAAGGCGAAGCCAGGCAAAACACTATAACCATTAAGATAAATCTTTTCATTGTAATCCTCCTTAAATAAATATTTTTAAAAATCTGAACTGTTTAAAACCGTATACCGAATTCAGCCGTTACCAGCTGTGTACTCTGAGCTTTTTTATAATTCTCCCCAAATTCCGATTCTTTGTAGGCTTTGGCATCTCTGTACCCTTCTGAAGAGAAATCAATGATCTGAAGCTCATACCTTAACTCGATATAGGAGGTCTTGATGAACTTCCGTATCCTTGTAAGCCACCTGTGGTCTATGGGGAGCCCTTCTTCTTTGTGAAAATTATCCAGCTTCAGATAAAAGAGTGCTTCGGTATCGTTGGAAAAGAGCGGGGTTTCCCAGTCACTGCGGGAATATAAAAGGGAAAAAGAAAAATCTTCCAATTTAGCAAATTCAATATACCCGTCATAATAGACTGTCCAGGGAGCAGCAACTACGGCAGAAGGATACTCAGCCTGCTTCTTCCCCCCTTCAGCATATAATATGATCTGGAACGGATACCATTTACTGGAGATCATTTTAAAGAACAGCTTATGCAGTTCGATCGGGTATAATCCGAAAGCTCCGCCTGCGGGGATGGAATACTTATTCTCAACATAATCAACTTTAATTGGAATATCAGTCCAGGTAGGATAATAGCTGTTAACATAGCCGACTTGAAGAGCAAGAGAGGCATCTTCATCATAATTTGCATTCTTGTCATTAAACTCCGTTAACGGGGTCGGATCGTATGTCAAGGATAAAGAGAGGATCTCTCCTTTTCGATTATACATGTTTACGAACGGGAGTGTCGTAAAGTTCGTCCCCACAGCATCACGGAGGGGCTCCTGATATGACCCCTGAAAATCAATTGTAAATGTGTACATTGGTTTAACAGCAACACCACCGGTCATCTTTCTGAGATTACCGGAATACACATCCGCATAATCCAATCGTCCTGATAACTTCAAATAATCTGAAAATGGTTTATAGATACCCTTTAAAGCTCCCGTATAGTAAACATCCTTTCTATCTTTCTCAGGAACCAGTTTCGGCCTGGCAGGAAAATTTCCCGCCACTTCTCCCTCGATCAGGACATCAAGGCTCTTTGTAAATTTTAAAAAATCCAGTGTTATGTCACATGCGGCAATTCTGTCATTGACATTCACCTGATGAAGGGGAGTGGAAGGAGGAGTAAAAGTGCCTGAGGCACTGTCAACGATCTGGTCTTCCACCAGCTTGTGCTTGTACATGAACATTATTAATGTTGCATCCATATCAAGAGCATATTTTGTAAATAGAAGGGAATTGTTCGGCTTCCCGTTCGAATGATAAGAGGGTGCCTGTCCGACGGCAAGGAAGAGGCCATTAATTGTTTCCTTTCCGGTCACTTCGACTCCTTCCGGAAGGAAAGTTCCCCACCTCCGGCTCTGCTCCAGTTCCCACTGGGCAGGATACAGGTCCAGGAGGTCACCGGATGAACCATGCTCAGCCCATTTATAGATCCTCGTATCAAAATACCGTGTCATGATCAGAAAATCAGCCCTGGTCAGATAAGTCCCTATCTTTGGATTTAGAAAATCCGGGGAATCGTTGTGCCATATATCCTTCTCACGCAAATACGGATCTCCGGCTGTCACCTCAAGCTGAAAATCACCCTTCAGGTAGTCAACGGGATTGACCAGGAAGTTAAGCCGTACAACATGGTCCTGGTCAACAGCACCATACTTGATCTCCTGCAAAGCAGGAGCTTCCGGATCTACATCAAAGCTGTGACTGTATTTATTTTTTTGAAGATTCATCTTCAGGAACATCAGGTATTCACCGCCTGAAAGCTCGAATTTTGTATTTGTTGACTGTGAAAGTAGTACTACAGGTAACTGTATGATAAAGAACACTGCAATGATCAAAAAAACAGAAAAATTTTTATTTTTAACCATAATACCATTTCTCCTTTTAAAATATTTAATTACTCGGAATGAAGCGCAGATCATCAATAAAAATAGTACCGTTAGTGGGATCACCGGCCGCATCCTCAAAAGCAATAGTAAAGACCGCAATCCGGGAAGACCATCCGGGAGCTCCTGAAAAATCCGCAATAGGTGCTGTTACGGTCTGCCATGATGCTGTTACACCTGAAGGAAGATAAGTGGTGATCGTTTTTTTGATCTCATTCCCCGGAGAGGTACCGATCGCCCTGATAAAGAACCGCAACCCGCCTCCTGTAGGCCCCCCGCTCATTGTCCCTTTTATTGAGAAGGAAATATCAGAATACCCGGTCACATCCAATCCCAGGGTGTTCGGATAGGCTGTGCTGTCCAGAGCAGAATAAAAACCGAACCATCTTCCGGCTGTATTATCCGATACACCTACTTCCATGGCACCGGCATTATGGACTGCATATCCGGTTGTAACCCCTCCCCCGGCATAGGAAGCTGTCAGACAGTAATCCGGATTGCGGATGAGGTTATAATAGGAGTAAGCATCCGGCTTATTATCATGGTCAAAATCATCGATCCACGGAGGAGCCTGATGATCAGAAGTTCCGGTCAGCCCTGAGGCCAGAGCCGGATTTTTCGGAACACTCTGGAAAGACTCCCTGTAACAACCAACAAGGAACAATCCGGAAACAGCAAAAAAGAGACAATATATCAGTATTATTATTAAAAATTGTTTCTTCATCTTTCTCTCCTTATTAAAAATTTTCATATTTTGAACGGGGATAGAGCGATCAAATCCATGAATCCCCTTTATTCTCTTTCCTGAAACTTTCCCGTAGTATCAGCCTGGACTCGTTAATAAATATGGATTCACTTTTGTATGATCCCTTATCGATCGTATCCAGAAGCATCTTTGCTCCCAGTTCACCCATCTTCTCCAGGGGAAGCCGTACGGATGAAAGGGAAGGTTTCAGAATGGCATCGATCGGCATATCATCTATCCCAATGATAGCGATATCATCAGGAACCTTCTTTCCCATGTCTTTTAATATCTTGATACCGCCAAATGCCAGGATATCGCTTGCATAGAGGATCCCGTTTATCTTTGGATTTGCTTCAACAAGATGCCTTGTCGCATAAGCGATTTTTTTCAAACTGGAAAAGTCATTTTCATACATAATGTAATCAGGATTAAATTCTATTTTATTTTCCTGTAATGCCTTTTTATATCCTTCAAACCTGTCCTTCCATTCCATCCCCATACCGGCATCCGGGATCACCAGTGCGACTTCCCGCCTCCCGGCCTTGATCAATTTTTCAGTTGCTTTTCTGGCTGCATTCATATTGTCAATATAAACACATTTCCCATAATCAAGAAATGTATTTAAAAATACCGTATAGATCCCTTCTCTGGCCAGTTTGACCACCGTGGTTTCAGAAAGTTCAATAGAAAAAAGCAGGATACCATTGGTGGATGTATGCTCCAAAATACTGGCGATGAACATATCTTTTGCTTCTTTACTGGCCAGTTCATTATACAGATCGACAGTATATCTGATCTTATGATAATCGTTCTCCCTGATCAATTTATCTATCCCCAACTGTACTGACTCTGTAATGTGGATATCACACCTGGGATAGATAATGGAGATAACACGGGAATTCTTGTTATACATTCCTGTCTCTCTTGATTTAATATAGGGAAGGTATCCGTATTTCTTGGCAGCTTCTTTCACTTTAATGCGAACATCCGGGCTGATCCCCTTCCTGTCATTCAGGGCCATGGATACGCTCGACGGTGCAAGATCCAGCATTTTTGCTAATTCTTTAATTGTGATCATAGTTATAAAATTAATTCAATTTACTGAAATGTTTCAGCATATTTATAATATAATGCAAAATTTAGAAACGTCAAGTAGAAAATGGAATAATTTTAATCGAAGAAATACCAAAATACATATATGAATGTATTTTGGTATTTCTTCTTTACATTTTCACCCCCACGTGCATTTAGCAATGCACGTGGGGGCAAGCTATGCACCTGGGAATTTGGAGTGTATAATAAATTATAAACTTTCCCAACCCCTGTTGCATTGTTAAATGCAACAGGGGTGAGAAAGCAGAGTTAACTTTTGAAAATTCATAATAAAAATGAATTTCCAAAATTTCTCGGTTTAACCTTTCTCAATAAAAGTAAGTCAAACGCAGTGCGCCTAAATACATGAGGTTATAATTTTTTCTTGTAACACCGTTCGGATTTAGGATAACCTGGTTATCCGGAGTAAGATAGAGATCCTCTTTTAATCGAAAGCGCATAAAAAATTCAATATTCTTTTCAGGCCTTGCCTTATAAAAGCTCTTCAGGTAACTGATCCCGGCGCCTGCATATACTTTATCCGACCCGAGAGCAAGACCACAGTTAAAATGTTCATCAAAGTCGCCGAACTCCTTGGCAACCAGAAAATAATCCTGAAAACTATTAATAGGTGTATTCCAGGTTTTAATATCCTTGAAGACTTTACTTGCCTGTGCAAAGAGAAGCAGGCTCCGATATATCCTCTGGTCCCATATGATCCCGATGGAAGGGGACATCTTATGTACCAGAGAGGAATCCGCATCCGCCATACCAAAGTTTATTACAAACCGCGAGTATTTTCTGAACAGGTCCAATTCGATTTCCAGAGGAAAAGAGTTCCTGACAAAGATATGAGTCTTAGTCAAACCCGCTGTAATACCCCACCTTAATGAGAAGACCGGACTGAAATTATGAACAATAAAGACAGCCGGAATACTGATATACTTCATCTGGTCCAGGCCGCTATAAGCAAGAAGTTTCAAGAAGTGAGGAGAGACAAAACCCGTATTCTCATCCTTAACAGCACGGCTGTAAGTAAAGCCGCTCTTTCTGTCAAAGGTGAACGGGTCCATAAGACCGACAAAGAGCCGTGATCTCCCGGACAGGATCAAAGTAAAAAAAGATTCATCCAGGATCACATTTGACTTCCCGTCTTCAACATAAAGACTCTGATCAACGGAAACATCATTCACCGGCACCAGGGTTCCGGTACTCCCGAAATAGTATTTTCCTCCGGCAGCAATGATCCTGGCCGTAAAATAAAGATTAAGATCTAAAGTGGAAGTATCAATAAAAAAGCGGACCCTTGATGGAGTAGATGTCACCTGAGAATCAGTAGGTGTATTGACCTGAAAAGAGGCATTAACCTCCATGTCCACTTTCAGCTCTTTTGCATATAAACCGGAAGCGAAAATTAGGCTGACAATTAAAACAACTGCTCTTATCATACATTTTCCTCTCATTATTGCCTCAATAATATTATAAGAAAATCATTATTCAACTATTTTTAAAAAACTGTGCTGATGTTTCAATACTCCGGGTGCATTTAAGAATGCACCCGGAGTAAAAAAGTAAAGAAGGAAAATAAAAACGTATTGCTAAATACGTTTTTATTTTCCTTCAACCATAGCTTTTTTATTGACAAACCTTTTTGTTTTAATAATTTAAACCAAATGGATGTAAACGAAAATATTTTCAAAGGACTGGAGCCTATTGATAATCTTACCAAAGAAAAAAATCCTCAATCCAAAGAAGAGGGTGAAAGAGAGGGAGAAAATTATTTAGAAGCTGAGATCCAGCTGGTTGTCTTCACCGTCAAAGAAGTCGAATATGCCATTAATATCAACAGCATCTTTCAGATCATAAAATATACGGAAATATCTCCGCTGCCACACGCTCCCATGTTCATCAAAGGAGTAATAAATCTCAGGGGAAAGGTGATCCCGGTGGTAGACTTGAGAGAACGGTTCCATTCCGAAGCTATTGTAAATACAAAAAGGACAAGGATCATACTGGCCTCTATTCAGGATAAAGAGATCGGACTGATCGTAGACTCGGTCACGGATGTTATCGGTATCGCGGGGAAACAGGTCGAACCTCCTTTGCCTGTAATAAGCGGCTTGCAGATAGAATTTATCGAAGGTATCGCAAAGCTTAAAAACAAACTTATAATTATAATCAATATTCACAGGATCCTGTCATCAAGTGAAAAAATCGTTTTAAAGGAAGCCCCTAATGAATAACAGATCATTCCAGCTGTATATTACCGTTGTGAACGCTGTCCTCTTTCTGGTGCTGATCATCTCAAGTAAATTTCTTGCTGCCAAAAACCTGCTGATCCCGGCATTAATGATCTCATTTTTAATTATAGAACTGATAATTGTTATCCTGATAAAAATTCGAAATACCCGCCTCTTACGGAATATCGATTTTGCAGTTAACCTTTCACAGGGGATACTCGACGAACAGTTATACGAAAAATCCCAGGATCAGATAGGACAGTTGTCAGATGCTTTAAATGCGGTTGCTATTAACTTGAAATTCCTGAGGAACAACCTGAAAGAAGCGATCCAGGGACTGTATAATATTATCGACCGGATCAAAAATACATCAGACAGCGTTATAAATGAAACAAAGAACCAGTCCTCCTTCATCCAGGAAACATTTAATTCGTTTGAATTCCTTGTAGGATCGATCAAAGAGGTTGCTAAAACAGCGGAAGGCGTATCCGATGTCAGCAACCGTACAAAGATCGAAGCAACAGAAGGGGGAAAAAATATTATCCAGATGGTAAATGAGATGAAAGAGATCTCATCCAGTTCCAAGCAGATCGTTGAAATAATTGATGTTATCGATGAGATCGCTGACCAGACAAACCTTCTGGCACTTAATGCTGCGATCGAAGCGGCCCGGGCAGGGGAACACGGGAAAGGATTTTCCGTTGTAGCCATGGAGATACGAAAACTTGCCGAGCGGAGTGCCGATGCAACAAGCGAGATCACGGAGATCATTCATAAAAGTAATAAAAAGATCGAACAGGGAACACGGTTCTCCCATACTGCTTCTGACGCCATCGGAAGGATCATAACCGGGATCAACAATGTAACCGACCTGATCGGTAAGATCAGGTCTGAAACTTCAGAAGAAAAACAGAAGAGTATAAAGATCCTGGAATCACTTGAATATGCAAAGGAGATCAGCTCAAATACGGTCAACAAGATCACCCTGCTGGTAAATTCGGCCGTCTCTGTTTCAAACTATGCGAACAACCTGAAAAAGCTGATCGATAAATTTCAGCCGGTCGAAAGTCGCGGTGAAGTAATACAAAAATAGTTCATATCATGGAATACAGCGAAAAATTAATAAATGTTTTCCAGGGCGAATGTACTGACCTTTTGATCCTGTTTGAAGAAAATATCCTTTTACTTGATAAGGAGCCTGAAAACAAAGAACTCATAAATGAACTCTTCCGGGTTGTCCACAGTTTAAAGAGTGAAACAGCCCTGATGGGCTTCACCAACTTCAGCACCATTGCACATAAACTTGAAGACATCTTCCATCAGATCCGGGACAACAAACTGCACGTTGACGACAGGTTCATTGAACTTTCCTTAAAAATAATAGACAAATTCAAAGAAATGCTCAACTTGATCATTACCTCTTCCAGTGATAAGAGTGATATATCAGAAATAGTCAATACTCTTTCCTCTTTTATGAACAGTTCAGCTGAACAGAGGGGGGACGAAAAGGAAGAGGCATCTAAAATACCGTTCACACTCACAAAAGATGAAGTCACAAAATACCAGACAAAAGGATATAAGAATATCTATGCCATTCTGATCAAACTTTTTGAGAATGTCGCCTTAAAATATGCAAGAGCTTTTCTGCTCTATAACAACCTTTCCAGTATCGGTGATGTGGTAAAATCTTCAGTAGATTTTTCAAAAGGCGGAAATGATGAACAATTCGGGAAGTTCAAGGTGATCGTCCTCTCCAACAAAATCGAAAAAGAGATCTACGACCTGATTGATGTCAGTGAAGTGGAAAAAATATCAATAAAGAAGATCACTAAGGAAGTAAAAGAGAAAAAAGAAGAACCAAAAGAAGA
>Ga0180007_10004902_pt1 | contig 13933 bp, 16 predicted proteins | sample MM_PC_MetaG_FD_121122 | JGI IMG/M metagenome (GOLD analysis project Ga0180007, IMG submission 121122) | Groundwater microbial communities from the Aspo Hard Rock Laboratory (HRL) deep subsurface site, Sweden - MM_PC_MetaG | ecosystem: Environmental > Aquatic > Deep subsurface > Groundwater... | reverse complement strand
TACTCTTGAACTCATACGAAGTAGTCTGATAGATCGGCACCGCGCGCGCGCCGGTTGCCGGATCCGCTTCCTGCCCCCCGTGTAACGCGAGAGTTTCCGTTTTTAATTGTTTGTCGATCTTTGACATTGCCTGCCTCCCATGTTAATTGTATCATGTTTTGTGTAAAACGTATAAGTCTTTACATTTAGAGAGAGTTGCTTCCTGTTTTCTCTTTCTAAGTTACTTAACCACATTCTGCGACGTCACTGGATTAAGCATTTATGATATCTTCTCATGAACGGCAATTTTCCGAACAGATTTTACTCCACAATTAAATCTGTTCGGAAAACCGATTTTCTCCCTTTTCTGCGAGAACTATAAAACTTTTCTCTTCTCTCCCTGTACGAATTTGAATCTTTACTTCTGCTTCATCAGAATCACTGTACCTGGCTATTATTTTTGAAGCGAAATATATGATTTGTTCGGCATGCGGCCCTCTTCCCATACCCGTCGGTCCGGTTGTATCAGCAGGCTCAAAAATAATGTCTTCCGGCTGCTTTAATGCAATCAATTTATTGTTTTCCGATTCATTCCTGCCGACCACAAGCTTGAAATCAGAGGTAAGCCTGAAATGCCTTCCCACCTTTAGAAGCTCGACATTATCCATGTCTAAAAGATCGTGGCATAGAAGATCCTTCACCCTTCTGGAAAATGACGGATCAGTCAGAAGACATCCTCCTCCAGGGCAGGGATAATCGTTTATTCCCAGATCCTGGGCAAGTTTCATCTGCGGTTTTCTGGTTCTTCCTTGAAAATCAAGAAAGGAGTCTCTGTTTACCCACCCCTCTCTCTCTGGAATTGTCGGTGATAATATTTTCGCGGATAAGGGCCTTACAACCAGATCCTTAAGCCCGGATTCCTCCTCTATAAGGTTCAGGGCCCTTTTGTGCTGTGACATAGGACGTTGCCCTATGACTTCTCCGGTCACAATAAAAGAGGCGCCTTCTTCCTCCATTGTTTTCTTCGCATGGACAAACTTTAATATCCTGCAATCAATACAGGGGTTCAGATTCCTCCCTCGCCCATGCCGTGGATCTTTTACCATCTCCAGGTACTCTTCACCAAGATAGATAGATCGAAGACGAACCCCGACAAATTCGGATATCTTACGTGCGGAGAAACCGCAACCTCCTGCCCCGTCACATCGGCAAAAAGGGGAACTGAAATGAAGCGCCAATACATCTATCCCCTGATCAGCAATCAGTTTTAACGCAAGAGAGCTGTCTAACCCTCCCGAAAGCAAAACTACAGCTTTCATCTTTTTTTATCCTCCTGGAAAAACCACATGGAAAGGTAGCGCTCTCCTGTATCCGGCAGAACAGCCAGAATTGTTTTTCCCTCGGATTCCGGACGCTTTGCTATCTGCAAAGCTGTCCACATTGCCGCGCCGCTTGATATGCCGGCAAGTATACCCTCTTCCTTTGCCAGTTTCCGCGCCGTCTCACCCGCATTTTTATCTGAAACGCGAATAATTTCGTCAATAACTTTCCTGTCCAGCACATCGGGAATAAATCCGGAGCCAATACCCTGGATCCTATGCGGACCCGGTTCGCCGCCCGAAAGAACCGCTGAATCTTCCGGTTCAATCCCTATAACCCTAATTGACGGGTTCCTTTTTTTTAAAACTTCCCCAACTCCTGTTATGGTCCCTCCTGTTCCGATGCCCGCGATGAAAATATCGATCTCCCCGTCGGTATCATCCCATATTTCTTCTGCTGTAGTTTCGCGATGTATCCCGGGATTAGCCGGATTATTGAACTGCTGGAGTATAAGACCATTCGGAATCTTCCTGGACAGTTCTTCCGCTTTATCAACCGCGCCCTTCATCCCTTCCTCAGCCGGTGTTAAAACAAGTTCCGCGCCTAATATCTTTAACAGCTGTACGCGCTCTACGCTCATCGTATCCGGCATAGTCAGAATTATCCTGTACCCCTTCGCGGCGCATACAAAAGCCAGAGCTATCCCGGTATTTCCGCTGGTGGGTTCTATAATAACGGAATCCTTATTCAGCTTACCATCTTTTTCCGCCGCCTCGATCATGGCGACCCCTATTCTGTCCTTTACGCTTGAAAGAGGATTAAATGATTCCAGTTTAGCCAGAATCGTTGTCTTTACTCCTCTGGCCAAATTATTTATCCGAACCGTCGGTGTGCGTCCTACCGTCTTTGTTATATCACCGAATATCCGTCCCATGCCTCCTCCTTTTGTTCAAATCTTTGCAGGGTTCTGCAAAATGGCTCGTCCCGTCATTGCGAGGGAGCGTGAGCGACCGAAGCAATCTCTGTAACCTGTTATATTTATTGAGATTGCGGAGCCTGTTGCGAGGAGGTTAAAGGCCGACGAAGCAATCTCCTCGCAATGGGGACGGAAATACGCATTTTACAGAACTCTTTCAAATCTTTGGGCTGCTCTTCTTCTACCTTTTACATAGCCTTGAATGTTCTTTCAACTGCCTCTAAGGTCTTATTTATTTCAGCATCTTTATGAAAAGTTGAGAGAAAATTCGCTTCAAACCCTGAAGGAGAAAAATATACCCCCTCTTTCAGCAGCCCATGGAAAAACTCTTTAAACAAATCGGTGTCTTGTGTTTTTGCCGTGCTAAAATTTTTTACCTTCCTATCGGTGAAGAATATACTGAACATTGAACCGATGGAATTAATTTCTAGTTTTATACCGCGCTTTTCAGCTGACGACTTTATCCCTGAGCATAACTTTTCTTTTCTTTTTTCAAGAATCGCGTATGGATTTACTTTCTTAAGTTCTTTCAAGGTGCTAATACCCGATGTGACAGCAACAGGGTTTCCGGATAATGTTCCAGCCTGATAGACGCTGCCTTCAGGCGCAAGAAGTCTCATTATTTCTTTCTTCCCGCCGAAAGCTCCAATGGGCAGACCGCCTCCGATAATCTTTCCCAGGCAGGTAAGATCCGGTTTTACATCGAAAAATTCCTGGGCTCCTCCATATGAGAGCCTGAAACCCGTTATGACTTCATCAAAAATGAGAACAATATTAAATTTGTCCGCTATTTTCCTTAAACCTCTTAGAAATTCAGCTTCCGGAATTATAACCCCGCTGTTTGCCGCTACCGGTTCGACAATTATCGCGGCTATTTTGCCATTGAGTTTCTCAACCATGCTTTCAACTTTTTTCAAATCGTTATACGGCAGGGATATCGTATAACGTGTGAAATCTTCCGGCACACCGGAACTTGCGGACCGGCCGAGCGTTGCCATCCCTGACCCCGCTTCGTCAAGCAAGTAGTCCGCATGACCATGATACGCGCCTTCGAATTTTATGATAGCGTTCTTTTTCGTATGTCCCCGCGCAAGTCTCACCGCGCCCATAACCGCTTCCGTACCTGAATTTGTCAGCCTGACCCTGTCGATAGAGGGAACAGCCTCTACAATAAGTTTTGCCAATTCAGTTTCAGCTTTAGTAACAGCGCCATAACTTGTGCCTCTCTTTATCACCCTCTCTAAACCCTTGATTACCCGCGGATACGCGTGGCCCATCATCAAAGCCCCCCATGAAAGACAGTAATCAATAAAACATCCGCCATTTTCAGCATAGAGTCTTGATCCTTTGGCTCTTTTAACGAACACGGGACTGCCTCCAACAGCCTTGAAAGACCGTACAGGGCTATTAACCCCGCCCGGGATATATTTCTTGGCCGTTTCAAACAGCTCCCTGTCGATATTTCGCGTTTTTTCTTTCGTCATTTTAGCCATTTTGCCGCTTCTTTCCCGAAATAGCTGATTATAAAGTCCGCCCCGGCTCTTTTTATTGATGTAAGGACCTCAAGCGCCAGATTTTTCTCCATTTCTTGATCGCCGCCACTCATTGCTTTGATCATGCTGTACTCTCCACTGACATTGTACGCGGCCACCGGAACATTAAACTTCTGTTTCGCCCTGCATAAAATATCCAGGTAAGCTAACGCCGGTTTGATCATTACGATATCCGCTCCCTCAGAAATATCCTCTTCAATCTCCCGCAAAGCCTCATCGGGATTTCTGAAATCCATCTGGTAAGCCTTCCTGTCGCCAAACCGCGGCGCGGAATTCAACGCATCCCTGAATGGTCCGTAGAAATTAGAGGCATACTTGGCGGAATATGCCAGTATTCCTGTGTCAGTAAATCCATGTTTATCAAGCGCTTCTCGTATCGTGCCCACCTGTCCATCCGTCATGGCCGAAGGCGCTACTAGGTCTGCCCCCGCTTCAGCGTGTGAAAGAGCTATTCTGGCCAGCACCTTAAGGGTCGCTCTGACATCAATAAAAGAATTTTCGTTTTTTCTTTCTGCTTTTATGATCCCGCAATGTCCGTGCGAAGTGTACCCGCACAAACAGACATCTGTTATTACAACCAGCTCACTAAACTTTTCTTTTACCGCTCTTGCGGCCTTCTGGACAATGCCGCCGGCTCTATAACTTTCTGATCCAAGCTCATCTTTTTTATCAATAACTCCAAACAGAAGCACCGCGCGCAGGCCTTCACTCTCAGCTATGTCCTTTATCACATTATCGATCGAAAGATGATACACCCCCGGCATTGATTCGATCGGCCTCTTAATATCCTCACCCTCTGCTACAAAGTATGGCAGGATAAAATCCTTCACGCGCAGCTCAGTCTGACTGATCCAATCGCGGGTTATCCTGTTTCTTCTTATTGATCTGCTCAAGTTACCAGATGACATCTTTTTGCCTCTTTTAGTGTCACGTTTCCGATACAGCTAACTCTTATATGTCCCGGAACCCTCTTGTATTTTTTCTTAAAATTCCTCACAGTAGACGGGCTTGTAAACATTATTTCGTCAAAACCGCTAAAATCCAGTTTGGGCAGATCTTCCGGCATAACGTTTTTATAGGCCACGCTTGCGGTCACATTTGCCCCCAAAGCTTTCAGCTCTTTTTCCAGGCCCTTGTCAGAAATATTAGACCGAGGCATAAATATTTTTTTACCTTTAAGATCAATTTTTCTGAACGACTCCACCAGACCCCCGGATGATTCATCCGGGGGGACCAGATCCGTCTCCAGAAAATACTCGTTAAGTTTCTTCCCGGTAGACTGTCCTATTGCCGCTATTTTTACCTTGTGCAATTTTCTTGCGTCAAATCCCGCGTCTTTCAGCCGCCTGAAGAAATGCTCTACTCCATAACGGCTGGTAAATACTACCCAGTCAAAATCTTCTATGATCTTCAGGTAAGCATCGAATTCCTCATAATCGCGCAAGGGTTCTATCTTGATAAAAGGAACATGCTCATGTGTGCCTTTCAGAAAATACCTTTCCGTAGAAAGCCCTGTAAAAAGGATCCGTTTATTTCTCTTCCGCCAGTTAAATTTTTTTTCGAGCTTAGCGGCCTCTCCTACTATTATCACCGCGGGGGGGGTAAAACTCTGTTTTTTAACTTTACCCGCGATATCATCAAGGTTTCCTGTTAATACTTTTTGATTCAGGTAACTCGCATTCTGGATCACGGCAACCGGCGTATTTTTATCTTTACCGCCGGAAATCAACCGAGCCGTTATTTCCTTCAGGTTCCCCGCCCCCATATAAAAAACCACAGTTCCCGTTTTTGGAAGGGTGTCCCAATCAACAAGGCTTTCTTTTTTAAATGGATCTTCCTGTCCGGTAACAAACACACAGCTGGAAGCGAATCCCCTGCCTGTCAAAGGAATGCCGCTGAATGATGAAGCGGCACTCGCCGCCGTGACCCCGGGGACAAGTTCAAATTCGATTTTCTCTTTTGCCAGCGCCTCAAGTTCATCCGAGCATCTGCCGAAAATAGCAGGATCTCCACCTTTAAGCCTGACGATTTTTCTGCCCTCTTTCGACTTTTTCACCAATAACTTGTTTATGCGATCCTGACGCAGACTGGCCCCTCCTTCACTATTGTTCCCCAGACTTGCGCAATCTATGAGTTCCGCGTTCTCTTTAACGCTTTCCAAGGCCTTCTTATCAACAAGATAATCATAGATCACTACATCCGCGTCCTTCAGGATGTTATATCCCCTGACGGTTATAAGGTCAGGTTTTCCGGGGCCTGCGCCTATTAGATATACCTTTCCTTTTTCCATCTCTTACTTTTTCTCCACAATAATTTTGTACATTCCGTCTATCGGGATAACTTTCAAGATTTTATGCCCTTCCTCTTTAAGACTCCTCGGGACATTCAACATCGCCTCTCCCTCATCCAGGAAAATTTCTAAAATTTCGCCTGGATTAATACTTTCCAATTCGACTTTGGTCTTAACAAAATTCATTGGACACACAACATCATGCAAATTTATACTTTTAGCGATATTAAACTCCATCCGATATCTCCTCTATTACTTTCTTTTCTCCCATCCTGTCAATAAGATGGCCGAATCTTTCTTTCTTGCGTCCGTGTTCGCGATAAAACCGTATTGTATTATCCGTCAGCTTCATAAGTTTATTCTTGTCCTCTATAAAATCCGCCACACGGGTTCCCAATCTGGGGGTTTTTCCCATAGTTCCACCTATAAACAAACTATATCCTTTTTTCTCAACAACCCAGCTGCTTGTCGGGCATAAAGCCGTGCAAATACTGCAGAAAATACATTTTTTTACATCAAGCTTATATTGACCCTCCTCCTTACATATCGCCTTTGTGGGGCAGACATTCACACACAGGTCACAATGTGTGCACTCTTTTTCCTCCCATTTTGGGAGTATCCCGCCCATAACACCTATATCATTCTCGGTTGCCTTCGCGCAATTATGCGGACATCCTGTGACCGAGATCTTGAATTTATGCGGGGTATCTTTCCTGAAATATTCCGCGTCCAGCTTTTTGGCAAGCCCCTTCGTGTCAACAATGCCCCAGCGGCATGTCGCTTCTCCCGGGCAGGCTACTATGATCCTTACCCTGGGACCGCAGGCTCCCATTTCTATCCCGGCCTGTTGGAATTTTTTTTGTGCCGCTGCCACATCGGCCTGTTTAACATTATGTATCTCTACACCTTGCCGTGTGGACAGGTGCACTTCGCCGTCAGCGTATTTTTCCGAAATTCTCGCGATTTCTTTAAGCTGCAGAGCCGTAAGATCCCCCCCCACCACCCTTAATCTCATCGCGTAAAGGCCTTTCTGTTTCTGTTGTATAATCCCTATTTTTTTAAGTTCCGCTGGATCCATGGCCTTATCCCTTCACGTTTACCGTCATTTCTTTCGCTATGCCCTTTTTTATATTAAATGCTCTCACTGCATTATTTTCTTCTTGCAAAGAAACGATCACGTATACAATGTTTGGATCGTACGCAAGTTTTATGTCTTCATTTGACGGTCTCGCGGGACTTGCCGGATGGCTGTGATATACCGCGAGAATATCCAGCCCTTCAGACCTGGATCCCTTTACTGCCGCAAATTGTTCTTTCGGATCCAGCGAAAAATGCTCTTCGCTGGCGTCCACATTGGTCATCTCATAATGTTTTGAGATGACACCATCTTCCCCCGCAAGATAACCACAAGCCTCGAGGGGCGCTTCCCTCTTGCCCTGTTCTATTATCGCATTTACTATTTTCCGCGGTATCTTTAACATCCTTTATTCCTTTTCTTTCCTTAAATCACATACCGGTTGTTCCTCGTCGAAGAGTTCCACGATCGTCGGTTTTTCACCGCAAACCGGACAGCTTTTATTCCTCTTTATGTTTACTGTTCTGAAGTTCATTTTAAGAGCGTTAAATACCAGGAGCCTGTTAGTTAAAAGTTCTCCTTTCCCCACGAAATATTTCAGGGCTTCCGCGGCCTGTATTGTACCCAACATCCCGGCGACAGCCCCCAAAACTCCCGCCTGAGAGCATGCAGGTACCGCGTTTTTCGGAGGCGAGCCTTTAAACACACACCTGTAGCAAACCTCTCCCGGAAGGTATGTCATTGTCTGTCCGTCAAACCTCAGGATACCGCCATGCGAAAATGGCTTTCTCCCGAATACACAAGCGTCATTAATAAGAAACTTTGCCGGGAAGTTGTCTGTTCCGTCTATTATAAAATCATAATCTCTGATGATACCCGATATATTGCTCGCCGTCGCCATTTCCTCATAAGTGACTACTTGCACATCCGGATTCATCTGTTCTATCTTCTCCTTCGCTGAAGCGACTTTCGGCTTACCTACATCCGGAGTAAAATGAATTACCTGCCGCTGGAGATTGGTTAAGTCAACTTGATCTCCATCGACCAGACCGATTGTTCCGACTCCAGCGGCGGCCAAATACAGCGCTGCCGGAGCGCCAAGTCCTCCGGCACCGATAATCAATACTTTACCCTCCATTATCTTTTTTTGCCCTTGAGCTCCAACATCCTGAAGAATAATATGACGGCTGTATCTTTCTATCTGTTCCCCGGTAAAATTCATTTTAGCCCCTCCAGGGCGCCTTTGATATCGAAGATCAAGTCGCGAGCGTCTTCGATGCCCGCGGATAGCCTGATCATGGTTTCCCTGACACCCATTTCTCTTTTTAAATCGTCAGAATATTCACAGAAAATCGTAGACGCCGGGTGAAGTATCAATGTTCTGTTATCCTGCAAATTCGTAGCTCTTCTTATAAGCCGCAATTTATCCATAAAGGTGAAGCACTCCTCTTTGGACCTGAGATCGAACGTAAGCAGGCTCCCCGTTTTGTCGCCGAATTGTTCCTTTGCTATCTTGTAATATTTCGAACTCTTGAGTCCCGGGTAATTGACTGATTTTACCCTGGGGCATTTTTCCAGAAACTCAGCTATCTTTTGGACGTTTACGCATGAAGTGTCCACCCGTAACGGCAAAGTCTCCAGACCCACACTCTGCAGAAAAGCGTTATGCGGAGACAAGCATGATCCCAAATTCCGATATACCTCACTCCTTAATTTATTAATGAAAGTAGATGGGCCGTATTTTTTAGCGTCGTCTTTTAATTTGCTGTTTTTGCGCCAGTCATACTTGCCATTATCAATTATTATCCCACCGACAGAAGTCGCGCCGCCTGACATATATTTGGTGCTCGAAAGGATCTCGATATCAACACCGAATTCCCCAGAGTTAAACACATACGGCGGAGTCAGCGTAGTATCCGCGATTAACAAGATACCTCTTTCCAAAGCTAGCTTGGACAAAACTTTGATACTAACCACTTCAAGCTGGGGATTGGTGATTGTCTCAAAGAATATCGCTTTCGTCTTATCGTCTACCAGGCCCTTAACCAGATCAGGTTGTGTCAGATCAGTGTATCTGGCTTCCAGCCCCCAACTCTTGAGTGTCTTCTCAAACAAAGAATAGGTATTCCCGAACAAATGTTTGCTGGTAACGATATTATCCCCGGAACCGGCTATGGCCAAAATTGCGTTTGTGATCGCCGCCATCCCGGAAGAAAGCGCGATTACGCCGGCTGCATCGGTTACCGCCCTTATCCTCTGCTCAAGATGTTCTACCGTGGGATTAGTGATCCTGGAATACATGTGTCCTGGGTTTTTGCCCAGAAAGGCCTGTTCCAGTTCTTCCGCTGTTTTAAACTCAAACGCCACATTATCGTATACCGGCATATGCATCGAACCGTAAGGATCTTCTCTTAAAAACTTGTTATGAAGGATTTTCGTGATAAATTTTAGATTTTTCATAAGTCACCTCTTTTAAGCGCTGCGTCTGCCTCCACCCATGAAATACAGAAAATCGATCTCATCAGCTTCATTTAAATATGTATTTACATAATTTTCTTTTTTCACAAATTCACCATTGAGCTGCACTGAAACCATATCCGGCATTTCAACACTATTGATCGCCAAAAGCTCTGCTACCGATACCTCGCTTTTGTCGAGTGCTTGATCGTTTCCATTAACTTTAACTTTCATAATCGCTTCTGCCCCCCCTTTAAATCTTCTGTCTGTCCAGCACGCTTAACATGCTGATCAGTTCCTCATCTTCCTCTCTGGCCACAATAGCCAGCGCGCCCTGAAAAATATGAGTTTGCATGATATCAAAAGTCAACCTCTGGGTTATTTTCTCTGTCACTCCCAACCTTATTAATCCGGCCGCGGCTATTACTATGCCATCTATGTCGCTATTATATAACTTTTCCAGCCGTTCGCCAATATTCCCCCTCATATCAATTATCTGGAAATCTCCTCTGTATTTTTCCAGTTGTGTCTTCCTGCGTACGCTGCTTGTTCCTACCCTGGCTCCTGCCGGCAGCTCTTCAAGTCTTAAATCGTTCCTCGAGACCAGCACATCATAAGGGTCGATTGGCCGTGTAATTGCCGCCGTCACTAATCCGTCTGCCGCTTTCTCAGGCAGGTCTTTGGCACTATGAACAGCAAAATCTATTCCCCCGAATAGAAGAGCATCATCTATTTCCTTTGTGAAAAAATCCGTTCCCTCGATACGTGATATAGGGGTATCTTTATTCTTATCACCGTAGGTATTAATGCCTACTATCCTCACCTCAACGGAAGGATAGTTTCTGTCCAGTGCCTTCACGATCTCTTCAACCTGTTTTAAGGCAAGAGGGCTGGTTCTCGTTCCAACTTTGTAAATTTTTCCCATGATTTCTCGACTTCTCTGTCTATAATATTTCTGGCTTTTTGGGCCTCTTTTATCTTTCTATCCATATTCTTCTCGATTATAGCCTCCATATCTTCCATGGAAAACAGTTCAACTTTTTCCTCATCCCCCGCCCCGGGATCAATGTCGCGCGGCACAGCAAGATCGATGGCGAGTAATCTGTTTTCTCTCTTCTGGAAAGTCTCTTTTTTTATGACAAAATGAGGACTTGCCGTGGCGGTTATCACTATATCCGCTTTTTCGAGAAACTCCCTAAGATTGTCAAACCGCACTGCCTGTGCGCCTATTCTTTCCGCCATCTCTTTTGCTTTGTCATAAGTTCTGTTGGAAACAAACACAACGGAAGATCTCTTCTCCTCTTTTAGATATCTCAGGACCAGTTCCGTGACTTTCCCGACACCTATGAGGAGTATGGTTTTTCCTGAAAGAGTCCCCATTCTTCTCTTAATAAAATCCACCGCTACGCTTCCTACCGATACTTTTCCCCTGGATATGCCGGTTTCTGTATGAACTCGCCTCGCAACAGATATGGCAGATCGGAATACATCTTTTAAAAGTGGATCGAGGAGACCGGCATCCTCCGCTTCCTCCAAAGAATACTTTACCTGTCCCATAATCTGGAGTTCACCCACTACCAAAGAATTCAGCCCGGAACATACTTCGTATAGATGTCTCACGGCGTCTTTTCTTTCGTAAACATATAAGTGGCGACAAAGAATTCCTTCATCTATTTTTCGGCTTTCCGACAAAAAATCCACCACTTCCGCAATCCCGGCCGGAACATCCTCCGCACTCGCATAGATTTCCGTTCTATTACAGGTAGACAGAATAACCGCCCCTTTCAAACTGGTTTTTCCCTTTAGCAGGCGAAAAAGTTCTTCACGCAATTTTCCCTTAGTGAAGAAAAGCTTTTCTCTTAATTCCACCGGGCTATATCTATGGTTTGTACCGACAGCAATAAGATCCATTTCTCAGATCCCGTCTCCATCCGCGTTGGTTTTCAAGGGTCTTGTGTGTATACCGCACTCGCCGCCGCACTTGCTGGTCCCTACCCATCGGCCGGCACGTTCATTGTCATCACTCGTAATTTTGGTACAAGGAGCACAACCCAAAGACCTATACCCTTCCGCGTACAACGGATTTACATTAACCCCGTACAACGCAAGATACTGCCAGATTTCCCTTTCTTTCCATACAAGAATGGGATTAAGCTTTATAAGCCCTTTGTCTCTTTCTTCAACTTCCGTGTAATCCGTCCTTGTGCGTCCCTCCGTACATCTTAAACCCGTTACCCAGCAGTCGACTTCCATTTCATCAACCGCGCGCTTTACGGGTTCCACCTTGAGAAGGTCACAACATTGATCCGGATCCGTTTCATACAACTTATCGTCAATCTTAATATCGTTCTTGTAGATTTTAAGTTCCGGATATCTCGCCACTTCCTCGTGCATAAACGCAACGGTTTCAGCAGGCTTGAATCTTGTCGTGACGATAAACCCCCTTATTTTTGGATCTACCCTTTTGGCGAGATCCCATACCGCCACGGAATCCTTTCCCAAACTGTTGGCAACGACCAGGCCGTCACCATATTTTTTGTACGCTTCGCGAATCAACAGTAACGCCCTGTCGACCTTCTCTCGGAAGTTCAGTGTCTCCACTAATACCTTTAAGTCTTCCTTTGTTTCCAACACACTCATCTTACTCCTCCTTCTTTTTTGTGTCATTTTCCTATATCTGATATTCAGGTTGTTCGGTCCTTCCAAATTTTGTTTTGTCCCATATCCTTTCGTGCATATAATACAGAAAAAATTTGATCAAATTGGCGCCTATGCCGACTACAAGTGATTCTTGCAAATTACGGCTGTACGCGTAAACAGCTATCATGGTAGTTAAAGTCGCCACTATTCTCCATGTAACGGATTTCACGAAGGATCTCTTTGGATGTTCCACAATTTACCCCTTCAAATCTGGTATGTTATAATCTTTTCTTTTCGTTTCAGCTTCCCGCATATATCCGCGAAAGAAACCTTGTCTAATACATTCGACATAACGTCTTCCACTTCACGCCATATGCCTACAAATACGGATTCCTTCTTTAAGGCTGAATTCGCGATACCTAAAAATGGTCCGCCTACATTTCGCATTACCTCGCCAAGTCGTATATCCTCTGGAGGCTTGGCAAGATTATACCCTCCCTCTTTCCCTCTCGAACTGGTTACCAACCCAAGTCCTTTAAGTTGTATGAGTATTTGCACCAGATATCTTTTGGGTATTTCCTGATTCTCGGATATCTGTTGTATTTGCAGGGGGTCTTTATCGGGCCAATGTACGGATAATTCCAATAAAGCTCTACACGCATAATCACATCTTGCTGAAATCCTCGTATATACCTCGCCTGTAAGTTTACTAACTTTATCAACTTAGTACATTATAGGCTACGACAATCATCTTGTCAAGTGAAATTTGGAAAAATTTCGGAAAAATTTGAAAAAACCCTTTGTCCTTATTACCAGCGTTTGCGGGTGGAACCGCTTCTGCTCCTTCCCTTTACCGGCCCCCTGCCTCTGCTCCGGTATACAGTCTGAGTTTTGAACTCCTCACGCGGAATCTCGGGATGCTCCGAGACGGGCAAAGCCGTCTTTATGATGCTCTCGATGTTGCGTATATCCTTGCCCTGTTCCGGAGTAGCGAACGAGATAGCGCGGCCTTCATGCCCGGCCCTGCCTGTTCGTCCGATCCTGTGCACATAATTCTCAGCGTCGTCAGGAAGATCATAGTTGATGACCGTTTCTATCCCGATAATATCTATCCCCCTGGCCGCTATATCGGTCGTTACACCAAACGTCCTGTCATCGCCGAAACAAGAATCACTTCCTACGACGGGCAATATGTCCAATTCAATTTTAAAGACCATGCTAATAATTGCGATGTGAACGTCAAACTCTCTGTGCAAGATTTTATATCCAACATTATCCGGCATATACCGGATAAATATTTTCGCCAAATTCGATATGCCGGAATATTTGCCAGTAGAGTTAAAACTCGTTTATTATCCATTGTCAGAAATTTGCTTGGACAACTTAAAAAATTACCGCCCACGATCCTCTCTTGGCGTGATAGAAAAATTAAAAATTCTGGCTTTGATCCTCTATTCTGTTTACAATGTAATATTCCTATGACTTTAATCTCTATTGGATATTTGAAAAACGGTAAACTTAAAACTATATATTTTGTTCCTCCTTAAACTCGGTTTTTTTAAGCTATGAATAAAAACCTAAAATTCATTTGTATAAATTGTGGATTCGAAGAAAAAATACCTAAATCTGTTGTTGATGAGATG
>Ga0180007_10004901_pt1 | contig 13934 bp, 13 predicted proteins | sample MM_PC_MetaG_FD_121122 | JGI IMG/M metagenome (GOLD analysis project Ga0180007, IMG submission 121122) | Groundwater microbial communities from the Aspo Hard Rock Laboratory (HRL) deep subsurface site, Sweden - MM_PC_MetaG | ecosystem: Environmental > Aquatic > Deep subsurface > Groundwater... | reverse complement strand
ATTACCTTAGTAAATAAGTAGATTGTTAACTATAAATATCATGACTAAATCTAAATCCATAGAAATAAAACCGGATATTGAAACTTTTGCCAAAATTAAAGTTTTGGGCATTGGTGGTTCTGGTGGTTCAGCTATTAACCGCATGATTAAATCAAAATTAAGAGGTATTGAGTTTATTGCTGTCAATACAGACGCTCAAGCTCTTAACAGTAATGAAGCTACCAAGAAGATGCATATAGGCAAAGAGACCACCAGAGGTTTGGGCGCTGGTATGGATCCAGAATTAGGCGCTCAAGCAGCAGAAGAAAGCGAGGATGATATTAAGAGTATTTTGGAAGGAGCTGATATGGTTTTTTTAACCTGTGGTTTTGGAGGAGGAACTGGTACAGGTGCAGCGCCGATTGTAGCAGGTATTGCCAGAGAAATAGGAGCTTTAACTGTAGCGGTTGTTACTAAGCCATTTTCTTTTGAAGGTGCTCAACGTCGCACTATTGCCGAAAGAGGTTTGGAAAGTTTAATAGATAAGGTAGATACTATTATCACTATTCCTAATGATCGGTTGTTACAAGTTATTGATAAAAAAACTTCTTTACTGGATGCTTTTGCCATAGTGGATGAAGTGCTAAAACAGGGAGTGCAGGGGATTTCAGAAATTATCACTGTACCTGGTTTAATTAATGTTGATTTTGCTGATGTTAAGTCTATTATGCAAAACGCAGGTTCAGCACTCATGGGTATTGGACGGGCTAGCGGAGAAAATCGCGCTGTGGAAGCAGCTCGTGCCGCCATTGACAGTCCGCTGTTAGAGCTTTCCATCAGAGGCGCTAAAGGTGTTCTTTTTACGATAGCGGGAGATTCAGATTTAACCATGCACGAAGTTAACGAAGCGGCAGAGGTAATTACTTCTTCTGTTGATCCTAGCGCTAAAATTATTTTTGGAGCAGTAATTGATGAATCTTTAAATGATGAGATTAAAATAACAGTTATTGCTACTGGTTTTAATGCTCGTACAGAGACAGAAACAGAAAGCATGAAAGCAAAGGATGAAGAAGCAGTAACTCCCGGTCCTTTTTTTAAAACTGAAACCGTCGCCAAAAATATTTTTTCTAAAAAAACTGGTAAAAGTCAGGAGTCAGATAAAGTAATTTTGCCGCCTAAAACCAAAGAAGAGGAAGAACTGGATATTCCCGCTTTTATTAGAAAGAAAATGGGTGATAAATAGATTTAATAGAATCAACAAAATTTAACTTTCCATTTTTTGGCTTATTAACAATTTTTATGAAATGTCCTGTTTGTTTAACCAGTGAGACTAAGGTCAATGATTCTCGTTTAATTGAAGACAGTTTTGCCATTAGACGAAGAAGGGAGTGCCAGAAATGTGGTTTTAGATTTTCTACCTATGAGCAAATTGAAATTTTAAATTTAATGGTAATTAAAAGGGATGGACGTAAAGAGCCTTATCAGCGGGAAAAGCTGGAAAGGGGTTTAAAACACGCTTTGGAAAAAAGACCATACACTCAAGATAAGTTTAAAAAGTTAGTTAATACCATTGAGCGTGATATTCAAAAGAAAAAGAAGGATGAAATTACTAGTCAGACTATTGGTGAGATAGTTATGAAAAGATTGAAAAATTTTGATAAAGTTTCTTACATTCGTTTTGCTTCAGTTTACCGAGCATTTGAAGATGTTCAAACTTTTCAAAAGGAATTAGATAGTTTATTGGATAAGAAAGGCAATTTAACCGTTAAGAAACAAAAAAATAAAAAGTCTAAAAAATAATTTAAATTTATGAATGGTGATCAAAAAAATATCAATACTGATGGACAAATTAAAGATCTTTTGGAAAAGAATTTAGTTTGTGTAGAAGAAATTCTAAAAGTAACCAAAAAAATAAAAAAACATTTACTTTGGACAAAGGTTACTAGACTTATTTATATCTTGTTAATAGTTGTGCCTTTGATTCTGAGTATTATTTATTTACCGTCTTTTTTAGATAAAACTATAGATAAATTATCACCCGAATCAGTGGTTCCTAATCAGTATTTACAAGATTTGCTGGATAATAGTTTATATAATCGCTAAACATAAAAGGAAAGTAGAAAAGTTGACTACTTCCTTTTTTATATGGATAATAAGATAAATAATTAATTAAAATTTTTATATGGAAAAACAAGAAAAAAATTCCTTTAAAAAAGATTATTTACCTCAACGGTTATTTGTCCCTATTTTAGTGGTGAGCTTAATTTTTGGTGCTTTAGCCGGTGGCGTGGCTGGTTTAATAACTGGCAGTATTTATAGTGGTTCTCTTGAGCAATGGTTAAAAAATCCTTTAGGAGTAAATAGTCAAAACACTAATCAGAATAATACAGAAGGACAGCTACAAATTATTAGTTCCGAAGAAGAAGCAGTGGTTCAGGCAGTCAATAAAGTTGCTCCGGCGGTGGTGAGTATTATTGTTACCAAAGAATTACAGCAGTTTTATAATTACAGCGGTCCAGGTTTTCCTTTTGATGATTTCTTTAATGATAATTTTCCTTTTGACAACTTTTTTTTCAGCCCACCCGAGCAAGACCAATCTCAACCTCCAGCTACAGAAAAACAAAGAGTGGGAGGAGGTACTGGTTTTATTGTTTCAACTGATGGTCTGATTTTAACCAACAAACATGTGGTTAGTGATGCTGACGCTGAATATTCTGTTGTATTAAATAACGGACAAAGTTATGAAGCCAAGGTAGTGGCTCGTGATCCTTTTAATGATTTGGCTTTAATAAAGATAGAAGCTAAAGATTTACCAACAGTAGAATTAGGCGATTCTGATCAGGTTAAAATCGGTCAAACTGTAGTAGCTATTGGTTTTTCTTTGGGAGAATATTCTAATAGCGTGACCAAAGGAGTGATTTCAGGTAAGGGCAGGGATATTGTAGCCAGCGGTGGCGGACAATCAGAAAGGTTAGAAGACGTTTTTCAAACTGATGCTGCTATTAATCCTGGAAATTCTGGAGGTCCTTTAATTAATTTACAAGGTCAGGTAATTGCCATTAATAGTGCTATTAACCTTGAGGGTCAGTTAATCGGTTTTGCTATTCCTATAAATGTAGCTAAATCAGTAGTAGAAAATGTTAAAGTGCATGGGAGGATTATTAGAGCTTATTTAGGTGTAAGATATATGATTATTAACAAACAAATCAAAGAAAAAAATAATCTTAGCGTAGATTATGGCGCTTTAATTGTACGGGGTAGTAGTGAAGAAGAATTAGCAGTTTTACCGGGGTCGCCTGCTAATAAAGCAGGGTTGATGGAAAATGATATTATTTTAGAAGTTGACGGGGTTAAGATTAATCAAGATAACATCTTGACCAAAGAAATAGCCAAACATCAACCAGGCGATACTATTACTTTAAAAATAATACATCAAGGTGAAGAAAAAAATATTTCAGCAACACTTGAGGAATATAAAGAGTAAATTCAAGATTGAAAATAAGACTTAATTACCCTGAACTTGCCTAGTTCGGGGTAAATTGTTTTTACCTGCAAATTTTGCTAGAATTAGCTCATGAATCTTTATCAAAATTTTAAGTTGATTGACAAATGGCAAATTTTTCATCCTAAATGAGAGTTTGTTACATCATCTAAAGACTTAAAAAAATTTTTAAAGATTAAAGATTATTGCGGCTGGACTATCCGAGTGTTATTTACCAAAGGTGATAATTTTCGCCAGCCTATTTACGTCAATTGGCTTTCTAAAAAACAAGTGTCAAAAAAGATTGATCAATTTGCCAAAATAGCTAAAAAGGATTTTAAAATAGCGGTATATCCTTCCTGGAAATTATTCAAGAGTGGCACTTTGTTAATTGATTCAAATCAGATTATTATAGAAGCCTGCAAAGGTCACGTTTCTAATTTAATACGAAGAGGAAATACAAAGCTTAGCTTAATTTATGGTAAGAATAAAAAATTATTGGAATCCGTTGGTGAGAGTAAATTTCTTTCGTCTGCATTAAGAAGAAAAATTTTATCAGCAGTAAATAAAGTCAAAAGAGAAAACATCATTTTGGAATGGGCAATAGACCAAAACCAAGAATTTATTTTTTATAAACTGGAAGATTTAAAAGAAGCAGCTCGGAGTTTAATTAAGAAATATTCCTAAATTTATGAAGGAATTACTCGATAAAATTGAAGATTTAAAAGCAAAAGTTAAGGATTTAGAATCAAAGATTGATCTTCAGGCAAAAGAAAGAGAAATTAAAAGTCTGGAAGCAGAAATGAACGAGCCGGGTTTTTGGGATGATCAAAAAAGAGCTACCTGGATTTCTAAAAAAGTGGCTGATTTAAAAGAAGAGATTGCTGATTGGCAGAAGTTAAATAAAGAAGTTAGTGAACTTTTAGAATTTGCCAAAGAAGACCATCAAGATCAATCAGTTAATTTTAATAAAGAAATACAGGATAGATTTTTTGAGCTAAAACGATTTTTCTCTAAAATAGAATTAGTGACGATGATGAACAATAAATATGATGCTGATAGCGCAGTGTTGGCTATTTATGCTGGTGCTGGCGGCGACGATGCTCAAGATTGGGCGGAAATGTTGCTTAGAATGTATCTTAGATTTTTTGAAAGTAAAAATTGGCAGGCCAATATTATTGATCAGTCAAAAGGCACGGAAGTGGGCGTGAAAAGCGTGGTGATTGAAGTTAAAGGAAATTACGTTTATGGTTATTTAAAAGCCGAAGCCGGTGTTCATCGTTTGGTTCGGCTTTCTCCTTTTGATGCCGATCATGCCAGACATACTTCTTTTGCGCTGGTAGAAGTAATTCCGGAAATTGAACAGGATTCAGAAATTGAAATGAAACAGGATGATTTAAAAGTTGATGTTTTTAGGGCTTCGGGTCATGGCGGACAATCAGTTAATACTACTGATTCAGCTGTGAGAATCACTCATTTACCGACCGGTATTAAAGTTGTTTGTCAAAATGAACGTTCCCAGCATCAAAACAAAGAAACTGCTTTAAAATATTTAAAGGGTAAACTTTTAAAATATTATGAAGCCAAACTAGAAGAGGAGCGCCAGGCATTAAAAGGCCAGTTTACCGAAGCTTCCTGGGGCAATCAGATTCGTTCTTATGTTTTGCATCCTTATAAAATGGTTAAAGATCACCGGACTGATTATGAGGAAAGTGATCCTCAAAAAGTTTTGGACGGAGAAATTGAAAATTTTATTCAAGAATATTTGACGAAAAAATAATCACTACTTGTAGTTAGCCGACGGTTTTAAACCGTCGGCTAACTTTTAGTTTGATTAAATCTTTATGTTTTTATCAATTTATAGTAAAATTACCTCATGGAGAAAATTTTTTTATACAATACTTTAAATCGCAAAAAAGAAGAATTTAAGCCGATTAAAAAGGACAAGGTTGGTTTATATGCTTGCGGTCCGACTGTTTATGATTACGCGCATATTGGAAATCTTCGTACTTATATTTTTGAAGATGTTTTGCGCCGGGTTTTGGAATATAACAATTACAAAGTCAAATACATTATGAACATCACTGATGTCGGTCATTTAACGAGTGATGCTGATGAAGGCGAAGATAAGTTGGAGAAGAGTTCTCAAAAAGAAAGTAAAACTGTGGAGGAAATTGCTGAATTTTATACCAAAGCTTTTAAGGAAAATTTGAAAGATTTGAATATTCTATTTCCAGACAAATGGTGTAAAGCCACTGATTACATTAAAGAGCAAATCAGCTTTGTCAAAAAATTAGAAAAAAAAGGTTTAACTTATCAAATCTCTGATGGTGTTTATTTTGATATTTCTAAATATCCAGCTTATGCAAAATTAGCTAAGCTCAATATTGAAGGTCAAAAAGAAGGTGCGCGCGTAGGAATTAACAAGGAAAAAAGAAATCCCACTGATTTTGCTTTATGGAAATTGAGTGCCCTGCAGGGCACTCATCCTGAGCGAAGCGAAGAATTACATAAAAAACGTCAGATGGAATGGAAATCTCCGTGGGGTGTTGGTTTTCCTGGTTGGCATTTGGAGTGTTCTGCCATGAGCATTAAACATCTAGGTAAAGAATTTGATATTCATTGCGGCGGTATTGATCATATTCCTATTCATCATACTAATGAACGGGCGCAGAATTGGGGAGTGACTGATAAAGAAACAGTCAAATACTGGTTGCACGGTGAGTTTTTAGTCATCAATAAAGAACGGATGGGAAAATCCGAAAGAAACTTTGTAACTTTACAAACCTTGAAAGCTAAGGGGCTTAACCCGTTGGCTTATCGGTATTTTGTTTTACAGGCGCATTACCGCTCAAAGTTAAATTTCAGTTGGGAAGCGCTTAAAGCAGCACAAAATGGTTTGGATAATTTAATTAAAGAAATTTCCACATTTGATCCGCCTAAAATAGGTTGTGCTGAATTTGAACAAAGATTTTTGCAAGCAATTAATGATGATTTAGATACACCCAAGACTTTAGCAATTCTTCAGGAATTGATTAAATCAGATTATCCGTCTTCTGCTAAACGTCAAACCATTATTAAGTTTGATAAAATTTTAGGGTTAAATCTAAATCAATATAAACAGGAAAAAAGATTAAATTCCAAAATAAAAGAGTTGATTGAAGAACGTCAGCTTGCCCGTCAAAAAAAAGATTTTAAAACAGCAGATAAAATCCGTCGGGAATTAGAAAAACAGGGGATTAAAATTAAGGATAAAGCAGACGGCGGATATGAGTTAGAATAGTTGACAAATCAGAAAAAATAAATTAAGGTCAAATTAAATAATAACAGGGTCTTGCGGTATATTACTGCAAGCCTTTTTTATTGTTATTGAAAAGCGATGAAGATACGTAAATCATTGATAATATTCTACAGTTGCTTATGTTTTATTTTGGGCGTTGCTTTTGCCTCATTTTTTATTTTGCCTTGGCTAGTATTATATGGCGTTATTATTTTAGGATTGCTGGTTGTTATTTTATCCAATAAAAGGACTTTGGCCAGAACAATTGGCTGGTGTGTAATTTTTTTAATTTTAGGCATAGTCAGATGTCAATTATCATTACCGATTGTTAATGAAAATCATCTGGCTTTTTACAATAATGTCGGAGGAATCAATTTTTCTGATCGTCAATCAGTTGTTTTTCAAGGAATCATAGCTGATGAACCGGATGCGAGGAAGGACCATATTAAATTAAATCTTGAAAGTCAAAAACTAAAGGTTGAAAACAACTGGCAAAAAATTAAAGGAAGAGTTTTGATTAAAACAGGATTATTTCCCTTTTATCAATATGGCGATGTTCTGGAAATTTTTTGTGCTTTGGTTGAGCCAGAGCCGTTTAACGGTTTTTCTTATGATAAATATTTAGCCAAGTCCGATATTTATTCAATTTGTTATGGCGGAAAAATAAAATTAATTGAATCAGGCAAAGGTAATTTTTTTAAAGCCGCTGTTTTTAAAATCAAAACCAAAGTTGTAGAAACAGTCAGCCAGATTCTGCCTGAACCGCAAAGTTCGTTTTTAGGCGGTTTGCTTTGGGGAGCAAAAAAAGGCATGCCAGCTGACATTTTAGAAAGTTTCAACCGGACTGGAGTGACGCATATTATTGCTGTTTCTGGTTATAACATCACTATTATTGCTGTCATGCTTTCCAATTTATTTATCAATTTTGGCCTTTCCAGAAAAAAAGCATTTTGGCTGATTGTTTTAGGCATAATTTTTTTCGTCATTATCACTGGTTCGCCAGCTTCTATTGTCAGAGCGGGAATTATGGGAATTGTGGCATTAATTGCCACTGCTGTTGGTCGAGCCACTAAAATGCATAACACTTTAGCGATAGTTTGTTTTTTAATGTTAATTTTTAATCCCAAAGTCTTAATTTGGGATGCTGGTTTTCAATTATCGTTTTTCGCGACTATCGGCCTGATTTATTTTGTGCCGGTTTTGGAAAAATACACTAAATGGCTACCGCAAGTTTTTTCTATCAGAGAATCTTTAACCACCACTTTATCAGCCATTGTTTTAACTACACCTTTGATTTTGTTTCAGTTCGGCAGATTTTCTTTTTTAGCGCCTCTGGCTAATTTATTAATTTTGCCGATTATTCCTGTTAATATGGCTATTGGTTTTTTAGCCGTGGTTTTGGGTTTAATCTGGATTCCTTTGGGTCAAATAATTGCTTGGATTTCCTGGGTGATTTTAACTTATGTTTTAAAATTAACAGAAATTTTAGCAAAAGTTGAATGGGCCTCACTACCAGTGCCTAATCTTCATTGGTTGTTTATGGTTTTTGGCTATTTAATAATTGGTTATTTAATTTTTAGAAACCAACAAAAGAGTTTTATAAAAAAAGCGGAACACTGATGGTTCCGCGTAAGTCTTCTTGATTTGTGAAGAAAGACTTTCTTAGAGAAGCCGAGATGTTTCTTCCTGGTGCCTTCTTTCAAATATTCCTATCAGAAGATTTGCACGAGGGTGAAATTCACTTCTTTGTCCTGCTCCTTCTATACCAGCTATAAATTGTCTTGCTCCTTCTTCTGCTGAAATATCTGGAAGCGAAACTTGAGGACCTGAAGGAGGAGAGTTTACCTCTGTAGTGGATTGCCATTTAAACTGTTTCATCATTGACCTCCCAGGCGTTTAGGGGTTAGAGAATGTTAATAAAAGATCTTGATACTTTTATTAAAGCACAAAAGTAAATATTTATCAATATTATGAAAAAAATCATTAAAATCCTCATTGGTTTAATAATCATTTTATCCGTTCTTTTGGCTATTGTTCATTATTCAGATCAGGAAAATAATTTACAAGTTTATTTTTTTGATATTGGCCAGGGTGATGGCATGTTAATTAGAACTCCTTCGCACCACAACATTATCATAGACGGCGGGCCAGACAACACTTTTATTACCAAGCTGGGGCAGACTTTACCTTTTTATGACAAAACCATTGATTTAATGATTTTAACTCATCCGCATGATGACCACCTTTTTGGTTTGGTGGAAGTTTTAAAAAGGTATAAAGTTAAGCAGATTTTAGCGACCGGCGTAGAGCATTCCAGCAATGCTTATTTTACCTGGCTGGAGTTAATCAAAGAAAAAGATATTCCTTTTAAAATTGCTTTAAGCGGACAGCAGTTTATCTTTAAAAAAGACTGTTCTGGAAAGTATAACTGCCAGTCCAACGAAGTAATTATGGAGGTGATTTATCCTTTTGAGGATCTTTCTTCGCAAGAGGCAGATAACTTGAATGAAACATCGGTGGTCACCCAATTAAGATATGAGCAAATTAAAATTTTATTTACCGGTGATTTAGAAAAAGGAGGAGAAGAAAAAATTTTAGATTATTTAAATTCAAGGGAAGAAAAAGCAGATTTTAATTTAAGATCACAAGTTTTAAAAGTAGGACATCATGGCAGTAAAACATCATCAATTTTACCTTTTTTAAAGGCAATTGATCCTCAATATGCTATTATTCAAGTGGGACAAGATAATAAATTCAATCATCCTTTTTTAGAGGTTCTAAAAAATTTGGAAAGATTAGGCGCCGAAATATATCGTAATGATCTTAAGGGGGATATACTTCTTTTTAGTAACGGACAAGATGTCAACATAAAAGCAAGTTTTTAACTCTTGAATTATTTATAACTTTTGTTATAATAATAGCACAACACTTTAATCATTAAGAAGAATTTTTAGAATTTATGACTGAAAAAAATCCCAGCATTTTATTAATTGAAGATGAAGAGATGTTATCCAGTATGTATGAAACTAAATTCAGCAAGGAGAATTTTGAAATCAGGAAAGCTTTGGACGGGGAAACTGGCTTAAGACTGGCTCAAGAAAAAAAACCGGATTTAATACTTTTGGATATTATTATGCCTAAACTGGATGGCTTTACTGTTCTTAAAAAAATAAAAGCGGATCCTAATTTAAAAGATGTGCCGGTGGTTTTATTAACTAATTTAGGCCAGGATGAAGATGTAGAGAAAGGTAAAAAAATGGGAGTCGTTGGTTATTTAGTCAAAGCTAACACTACGCCGGCTCAAGTTGTAGAAAAGGTCAAAGAATATTTGCATTTATAATGAGTAACTAAAATAATATATGGAAAGAACATTAATTATTATAAAACCGGATGCTTTACAAAGAAATTTGGTAGGAGAGATTGTTTCCCGTTTTGAAAGAAAAGGATTAAAGATCATTGGTATGAAAATGTATGAATTAGATGATTTAAAACTGGATGAACATTATGCTCATCACAAAGATAAGCCCTTTTTTAGCAATCTTAAAAAGTTCATGAAAAGTTCGCCGATTATTCTCATGGTTTTGCAAGGCCCAGAAGTTATCCAGGCCTGTCGTTTATTGTGCGGTTCAACTAAAGGAGTGGAAGCTGATGCAGGTACTATTCGGGGAGATTTAGCTATGACTAATCTCAATTTGGTGCATGCTTCTGATTCACTAAAAACTGCCAAAAAAGAAATTCATCTCTTTTTCAATGAAGATGAATTATTTGATTATAAAAAAATTGACTCCCTTATGGTTTATGAGGAGGGGGTTGATTCGTGATCAGTAATTAGTAACTGGTAATCAGTAATCAGAGATTATTCCTTGAATACCTAATTGCCAGTTTTAATTAATTTGACAGGTTTTTTACTGTTTGATATACTGTTATCAAATCAATAACCACTATGATTAGCCAAGAAACCAACAATCAGAAACAGTATTTTCCCCAAAGTAAGAATTTTGGTTTCTTTTTCTTTTTTAGCCCCTAGTCTGGTGGTTGTTTAGTTGTTTTTAAAGTAATTAGCTTGCCACCAGACCGGTGGCTTTTTTGATTGTCCTGAAACCTTAGCTTTAAATTGAGTTTAAGGCCTAAATTTCCGAACAAATCAAAATTTAGGAGAACAGAATCATGAGTCAGGCATTGAATCTAACTTGCGCTCACTGTGGTGAATCAATTAATCAGATTTGGCAGGTGAATGGTTTTGAGAGTTTCACTTTTGAGACTGGAGGACGTCTTTATTCAGCAGGTTTTCATGGAATTTGCGGTAATGGCTGTGGATATACTGTAGTTACACATAATCCTGTCTTATCGCCACAGTGTCTTACTACCGGGATAACGGTTTTGCATATTCCACCCAAAGGTTTTTCAGCTTGGGTATAAAATTCTTCTGCTATCATCAAACCAATGAAACAGTAGAAATGGGTAAGTCTTAGAGCTTACCCATTTTTTTCTTTTATTTTAGCTATTTTTCTAAAATTTACTTGGCATTTATTATTTAATTTGCTATAGTAAAAGTACCCTACCTGTTTAGGCGGATTGGAGCTCTACAATCTCTTTGCTTGGGAGTTCTACATTATTCCGGTCTATGGACTTGGAATTGCGGACACCCAGCTGCCGTAACCCATGGATTGTCAGTTATAAGAGATATCTCAACTAGCTAACAGCTCATAGGTGGCACATCTGGTTTAAAGGAATTTCCAATCATGCCCTCTTAAGGTAGGGTTTTGGTTTTTAAATATTATTAAATTAGAAGGTTTAAGTCATTGATTTTTTATTGTTTTATGTTTAAAATAGATAATAATACCTTAGTATATTATTGAAAATTTTGGGTAAAATAATTATGTTTTTTAATATTAAACCCTTACAAAAAACAATCATTAATCAACCAGCTGAAAAAAAGGGGTTTAGGAAAAGTCCCTTTATTTTTTTGGTAGTTTTTTTAATAATTCAAATTTTAACTGGGGCTTTATATTTATCTAAACTTCAAAAAGCACAAGCAGCTGATTGTGGCGATGGTGTAGGCGCTTGCTCATGCGGAGACACAGTAGTCGCAGACCACACTTTAACCGGTGATTTGAATTGTGATGAAGACGGCTTAATTATTGGTGCTGATGGTATAACAATTAATGGAAATGGCCATACTTTAACTGGAGATGGTGATATTAATGATTATGGGATTTATAATAACGATTATGATTATGCAACTACTACTAATTTAATTATTACTAATTTTAGTGCTGGTGTCTATTTTAGCAACACTTCCAGTTCAACTATCCAGAATATTACTGCTAATTCAAATACTTATGGCATCTATCTTTCTTCCTCCGATTCTAACATCCTAACTAACAATACTACTAATAGTAATTCTTCTTATGGTATTTACATTATTGGTGCTAATAATACTTTAACTAGCAATGTAGCAAATAATAATTCTAATTCCGGTATCGGTTTCATTTCCGGCAATTATAATACCTTAACTAACAATACTACTAATAGTAATTCTTCTTATGGTATTTACATCGGCAGCACCGATAATACCTTAACTAACAATACTACTAATAGTAATTCTTCTCATGGTATTTACATCAACGGTGCTAATAATACTTTAACTAGCAATACCATTAGTCTAAATGTTCGTGGTATTCACATCGGCAGCACCGATAATATTTTAACTGGCAATACTGTTAGTAGTAATTCTTCTTATGGTATTTACATCGGCAGCACCGATAATATTTTAACTGGCAATACTGTTAGTCTAAGCACCTATGGTATTTACCCAATAGCTTCTTTGAATACTTTTGAGCAAAACATTTTTAGTAATAATAGATATTCCATATATAATTCCGGTGCTACCAACACTTACACAAGTAACCAATTCCTACATAATAGTACTTCTACAACCCTTGCTTTTCCTGAAATTGACAGGATTGTAAATATTAATGATACTGTTAATTTCACTTTAATTATGAAGGATCCTCAAGGTACGGCTTGTTCTAATTGTACTTACTCTGTGACCACCAATCCTTATGAAACAGTTGGGGTTTCTAAAACAGACAATACCTTAACCGGCTATTTTTCTCCTAATAAAAATGGCCTCTATACCCTAGATGTTCGAATCACTGATACCAACAGTAATGTAACCAAAAGAAATTTCGTTTTTTTAGTTGGGGATACTACTTCTTCTACCATTAGATATTATTTGAGAGATGATAATACTACTCATGGGCAACCATTTCCATTAGCTGGCGATGATGCTCATAGCATGCTTTTTGCACCACCTTCTGAAACAGAAGATTGGTTTTGTGTTACTTGGATTCAAAATTCCCCCGATGAACTGCCTAATTATCCTTTAGCTAATTTGGATAGTGTGGATATTCATAGTTGGTACAAACAATCAAGAAGTAGTGGGGCATATATTGGTATTGAAAGATTTGTTACTTATAGCAAGACAGTTGATCAGAGTGTGTCAGTTCTTGCTGTCGCGGATTACACCGAGAACACTTCCAGTTTTAATAGTACAAATTGGATGATGGATTATCAAACCAACTGGTACTGGTTAGCCGCCAAACTTCGAGGCAATAACCCCTATTGGCGCTCTACCCCAGATTTACCCTCCTACACTGACTTCACCTACACCTATTCCATTAATCCAGCAGTCAAGTCAACAAGCAATGACAACCTCATCATATTATCAGCTACTAAAGACTCTGATGATGATGCTAGTCTTGTCCTAGAAAACCCTATTTCTAGTGCTACCACCACTGATATTGTCCTAGACTACTTTAACCGTCCTTTTTCAGGCGTTACCACTTCCATCACTTCAGCCAGCTCTACTTCTTTTACCTCACCCAGCGTTTCCACTTCTACCACCACCACTATCGAATCAGTTAACATGGAAATCACCCCTGATTCAGACTCAGTTGACCTTTCTCTCACCACCTGGAACACTAGTGGTGACTATTCTAAAGAATGGACAGAAACCTCCAGTGCTTCTCCTACAGTAAGTCATACCGTAGGTGATTTAAGCCTTTCTACCTACTATACTGTCTGGTATACCAAAGATGGAGAAGATCAAGCCAGATTAACTACCCTAGAAGCTAATAGTTCAGGTGAAATCTCCTTTGATTATGACCAGGGTTTTTCTACTGTTACTTT
>Ga0180007_10004900_pt1 | contig 13935 bp, 9 predicted proteins | sample MM_PC_MetaG_FD_121122 | JGI IMG/M metagenome (GOLD analysis project Ga0180007, IMG submission 121122) | Groundwater microbial communities from the Aspo Hard Rock Laboratory (HRL) deep subsurface site, Sweden - MM_PC_MetaG | ecosystem: Environmental > Aquatic > Deep subsurface > Groundwater... | reverse complement strand
TTTGATCTTTGACACTAAAAAAATAAAGAGAGTTTTAAATGTTCACCACAATTAAAAATAGATTTGAACAAGGGTACAGAACCTGCAGCTACCCCAATGAAAAACCGGCTGTATTCGCCCGTTATCGCGGCAGACCCATTGTTCAAAAGGATGCGCCTCAGGAGGTCATCCAAGCCTGTGTTGCCGCCTGTCCCCAGGACGCCATAGACATCAACACCCGAAAAATTAATCTTGGCAAATGTATTTTCTGCGGAACCTGTGAACAGATTTCAGAAAAAAAGTTTGTTCGATTCACCGGGGATTTTGAAATCGCCACCGCCCAAAAAGAAGATCTTGTCACCGATGGGGATCTGCCCGCCCTGGCAGAGCACTCAAAGCAGCATTTTAAAGGTTTATTCGGCAGATCTTTACAACTGCGGCAGGTATCCGCCGGTGGGTGCAATGCCTGCGAAGCCGATTTAAACGTATTGGCCACCCCGTTTTTTGATCTGGCCCGGTTTGGGATTAATTTTGTGGCCTCTCCCCGTCATTCAGACGCAATTGTGGTGACAGGCCCTGTATCTAAAAATATGAGAACTGCCCTTTTGCAGACATACGAAGCCATTGCCGAACCCAAAGTGGTGATTGCGGTGGGCAGTTGTGCCCTGACCGGCGGCCCTTTTGTGGGAAGCCCTGAAATCACTGAAGGATTGGACACCATTTTACCAGTGGATCTGTTCATCCCTGGTTGCCCTCCCCACCCCCTGACCAACCTTCATGCGTTGTTAACTTTTTTTAAATAGGGATTCTTAAATAGATGAAACAATTAAAAGAATTAAATGAAAGAATTATCCGTCGGGTGAATGTTAATCTAGAGGAATTTGGTTTTGATACGGAAGATTTTGTAAAGAACGCCCTTGATTATGATAAAATGCGCAAATTCTATGCATTTTACGGCATCACCTCCCAGCATCCCATTTTTTTTCATTTCCGGAATTCCAATATTGCCGGCTCTTATTTCCTGGGACAATGTTATGTGGGAAGATCCGCCATCTATAAAAGTGATATCCGGGGAGATGAATTAAAGCGCAAGGGAGATACGGTCCGCTACCGAAAGGATGTGCCCCTTGTTGAAGATGAACGGATCACCATCAGGGACAGTCTCCTATATAAAACATTGGTTCACAGCAACTCCCACAACCTGGAAAGTCCCGAGGAATTCAGTATTCATAATACCATATCCGCCCATTATGTGAATATTCACGGATCAGATCTTCAGGGCTGTTTTTTAGGTCCCTTTGCCACCGTGGATATGATGAATCTGCATTCGTGCATTATCGGTGAATTCTCCTATGTTCAGGCAGGAGAACTTTTCCATCGGAAAGTGGATCCCGGAACCGTGTGGATACGAAATAAGAATTTTGAGTTTAAATATAAATTTAAAAAAGAGATTCTGGATAATTATGTGGGGATCAATGCATTTCATCAACCCCGGGGGATTATTTATGATTTTGTAAAAGAACGGGAACAGGACTATGAGAAACTATTTGATGTGATGAATATAGACTCTGTAAAAGCCCCGCCAACTTCTGCCGTTAACCGGTATGCAGTGGTCAAGGGAAAAATTCACATTGGTGAAAACGTGCTGGTTGCCCAACGGGCTTTTTTAGATAATGCCAATATGGGAGATGGGTCCAATGCCCAGGAAAACACCTATATCATCAACTCAACACTTGAAGGCAATTGTATCACCGCCCACGGCGGGAAGATTATCCATTCAAATATCGGCCATTCAACCTTTGTCGGGTTTAATTCATTTTTAAATGGGAAGTCCACTGCCCCCATTAAAATCGGGGAAGGATGTATTGTCATGCCCCATACCATCATCGATCCCGATGTCCCGATCACCATCCCCGAGGAACATTTGATCTGGGGATTCATTCGTTCCAAAGAAGATATTGAAAATAACTCCATTGCCCTGGATGACCTGGCTGAGATCCGGGATACTCTGAAAATCGGAAGAATGATGTTTTCAGGCCTGGGCTCTGTTTTTATTGAGGGCTTTAAAAAAAGACTTCAACATATTTTATTGGCAAATGGCGCCCTGTTTCACAATGGTGAAAATAGGGGCCATGCCCAGGACGACCAAAACATCTCCTTTAATATTATTCAGCCCTATCCTAAAGGAGAGCTTGAGGGATTGTATCCGTCTATCAGAATTGAACCATAGTCGCTTCCAATTTCAAAGATTCTGATGCACATGGTATATGGATCAAAAAACAAATAAATTGAACGAAATCACTTGTCTTTTGACCCAATATTCTGCATTTCATTCGGGACTCGGATAAATTAGCGTCGATTTTTAAGGATTACAAATCTGCGTCTATCTGCGCCAATCTTCGTCCCATAAAAAAATGGACCGGTTGTGGGGAATAAAAAATCATCCTTTTTAAATGGGGATGATATTGATCCTTTGTGACCTTTTTAAAGGTATGATATAAATCCTCTATTAAAACCATCAATAATGAGGACTGGATTTTATTATAGGATTTTCTATGGACCTTCTGATATTTGGTGTCGGCTTTGCAATAATTGCTGCTGCTTCAAAACAGATCGGACAAGGCCTGGCAAAAACAGGACTCCCTTTGATCAGCGGATTTTTATTGACCGGGATTGTTGCAGGACCTTATGTTCTCGATTTGATTTCAGTGGAAGCTACCTTAAATTTGCGATTTGTGGATGAGATTTCCTTAGGGTTCATTGCGTTTGCTGCCGGAGGCGAGCTTTATTTAAAAGAGCTTAAAACCAGAGTGAAAAGTATTGCCTGGATTACCGCAGGTCTTGTTGTCTGCACATTTTCCTTAACAAGCCTCACGTTTTTCTTTCTTTCCGGTTTTATTCCCTTCATGAAAACCATGCCCATGACAGCAAAGATTGCAATCTCCATTCTGGCGGGGGCCATAATGGTTGCACGATCTCCTTCTTCGGCAATCGCCGTTGTAAATGAATTAAGAGCCAAAGGGCCTTTTACCCAAACCGTTTTAGGGGTGACCGTTATTATGGATGTAGTGGTCATCATATTGTTTGCGGCCAATTGTTCTATTGCCGATGCACTTTTTTCAGGACTGAATTTCAATTTTCTTTTTATCCTGCTCCTGGTATTAGAAATCGGGGCATCGATTCTTATCGGCTATATTGTTTCGAAAATAATCTTGACAATTTTACGATTACCCGATCAAAAACATTTAAAAACCGGTCTTATCCTGTTAATGGGGTACCTGGTATTTGTTTGCTCATCTCAAATTCGCGAAATTACCCATGATACCCTTTTTGTAGAAATCCTTTTTGAGCCCCTGTTGATCTGTATGGTTGCCGGTTTCTTTGTCTCAAACACATCAAGGTATCGGAAAGAATTTTTAAAAATTATTTCCGATATTGGACCGCCTATCTATATCGCATTTTTTACCCTTACCGGGGCATCTTTGTCTCTGGATATTCTTTTGCAAACCTGGCCGATTGCCATAGTCCTGTTTTTCACAAGAACCGTTGCCATTTTTATCGGATCCTTCATTGGCGGCTCATTGGCAAAAAATCCTAAAAGAACTAACACGATCAGTTGGATGGCATACATTACCCAGGCGGGAGTGGGATTAGGGCTTGCAAAGGAAGTGGTCGGTGAATTCCCTGGATGGGGGAATTCATTTGCAACCATCATCATTTCGATTATCGTTTTAAACCAAATTATCGGGCCGATTTTATTTAAATGCGCCATTAAACTGATGAAGGAAGATCATTCAGGGACAAAAAAAGTAAAGTTAGAATATGCCTCAGACGCAGTTATTTTCGGGTCTGACGGCCAGGCATTTGCATTGGCCATGTCTTTGATTTCCCAGGGGTGGCGTGTAAAGGTTGCTGTCACTCATAGGAACAATGCCCATGATAAAAATCCGGATATAAAAACCTATCATTTATCCGAACTGAATGTTCCGGAAATGAAAAGATTGAATTGTCACCATGTGCGAGTAATTATTGCGATGTTGTCTGATGATGAAAATTATCAAATATGTGAAATCGCCTATGAGCATTTTGGGACTCAAACCATCATTGCAAGGTTGAATGATCGAAGCAATTTTAACCGTTTTCAGATTTTAGACGTTTTGATCGTTAATCCTTCCACGGCAATCGTTAGTCTTCTTGTTCATTTTGTACGGTCTCCTGGTGCCGCATCTTTATTAATGGGCATGAATAAGGATCAGGATATCATAGATCTTCGCATTAAAAACCCCAACCTGTTTGGCCTGGCGTTAAGAGATCTTCGATTACCCTTTGACACCATTATCATGTCTGTCCGAAGACGCGGCGTCCTTTTCATTCCCCACGATTACACAAGATTTGAGGCAGGGGATCTTGTGACGGTGGTCGGCTCATTAAAGTCCTTAAAGGAAATTTCCCTGAGATTTGATGTCAATCAGGAAGAGGCCTTATTACAAATTGTTGAAAAGGCCGCGGCAAAGGAACTGGCTAACCTTTCCGTTCAAACCGAGGTAAAAGAGATCATTGCCCTGGGCACATCATTTCAAAAGGACCGGTTTGATCTTCTTGTGGAAAACAGCGTGGTCCTGGATCTCACACAATCCATGGATATGGAAACTTTTTTTCATCTGGTTTCCCATGCCATGTCTGATCAGTTGAATATTTCCCCTTCAGTTCTCAGTAATATGCTGATCAAGCGAGAAGAGGAAATCACAACCGTACTGGCTCCGGGCCTTGCCGTTCCCCATATTATTATTGATGGTGAAAAAAAATTTTCACTCCTGCTTGCCAGGTGCAAAAAAGGGATTGAATTTTCCAAATCCAAACCATGGGTCCAGGCGGCCTTTGTGCTGGTGGGTTCAAAAGATGAAAGAAAATTCCATCTTCAAGCCCTGTCTGCAATTGCCCAGACGGTTTTGGATCCCATGTTTGAAAAAAAATGGAAGCGGGCAAGAAACAGGGCTGCCTTAAGAAATGTTATCATTAGTGCCGACCGGAGGCGAGGGGCTTGAACTAAATACATTGAGTCACTTTGAAGGGTTTAATTATTTGAAAAGGGTTTAAAAATGAATTTTGAAAGACTCAGGACTCTCCTTATTTTGGCATTTATGACGGTTTCACTGGTCCCCCTGGCCTCTCTGGGATACAAAGTGATTTCCCAGGGAGAAACACTGATCAAAGAAAAATCATCCTCATACTTACAAGGGTTGTCCACTAGAAATGCTGAATCAATAAAAGAGTTCATGATAGAAAGAGCAAACGATCTGAATACACTCTCCAATACTATTTGTATTCTCGACTTTAATGCCATGGGGCTGAAAACCCATTTTGACCAAACCAAGGCACAATACCGCCCCTATCTTGGTTTTTTGGTACTGGATAATTCCGGAAAGCTTGTTTTCTCTAATCTTGTTCCATTTGATCCGATACAATTGCATGGTGTTGGGGAATTGATGAATGCAGGGTTAGGTGCCGGTGTTAATGATATTTTTATGTTTACCATCGGTCAGGAGCAAATACCGACACTTCTGAGCTGCTCATCAATACGGTCAAGCGATACCGCAAATTGCGGGCATTTATGTGCCTTGATTGATTTCAGGCTTATTGGCTCTTTGTTAACGAAAAGCAATATTGAAGCGACAGGAGAAGTCTATCTGGTAGACAAAAAAGGTAGATTTTTATCTACATCACGATTTGGGGCAAAAGCGCTCAAAGATAATATTTCCATGAATTTTATTGCTGAAAACAAGCAAGGGCTTTATGAAACAATCGATTATAGAGGAGAACGTGTATTACAGGCATATCAAAAAGTGGACGATTTCCCGTGGTATGTTATTGCAGACCAGGACATGGGGGAAATCTTAAACCGTATCAAGACTCTGGGAAGGGAGGCTTTGATTTACGGCGTACTCACTGCCATGGTTGTTTTTGGACTTGCCTTTTTTATATCAACGCTAATCGTAAATATTTTGAAAGCCAAATATCAGTATGAAAAAGAACTTGAGTTTCAAATTATTCAAAAGGAGAAACTTGCATCCTTAGGTCTCCTTACCTCCGGCATCGCCCATGAATTAAACACCCCCCTTGCCAACGCCTTACTCTATACCCAGATTGCCCAGGAAGAACTCACCGAGGCTGGGATCGAAAATTCAATCATCCATCAAAGGCTTTCCACTGTGGTCGATGAAGTGAAACAGGGAAGCCAAATAATAAAAAATCTTCTTGATTTTTCCCGTCACAACCAAAACGATACACAAACAACGGATGTTAATAAAACCCTTATAAAACTGATGCGTATCGCAGGACCCCATTTCGCATCGAACAAAATCACAATAGAACAAGAATTTGAAAATGGAATGCCGGAAATAAACGCAGATGCAAGCACCCTGCAGGCCATACTGACCAATCTTGTTGCAAATGCCAGTGAAGCCATGCCGGATGGCGGAATATTAAAGTTAAAAACGCGCTATGTGCCGGTTTTAAAAAAAATAAAAATTGAAATTGCAGATTCCGGCCCGGGAATTCCCAAGGATAAACTTATCAAAATATTCGACCCATTTTTTACAACTAAAAAGCAGGGGGAAGGTACAGGACTTGGTCTTTTTGTCAGCCATGAGATGGCAAGAAAACTGGGGGGAGATATCAAAGTAATCAGTGCAACCGGAGATGATGCAATCAATACGGGTACCGTGTTCACGGTTGAATTGCCAATCGAATAGTTCTTATAATAATTTTGGAGATCCGATGAAAGGATACAAGATTTTAATTGTTGAAGATGATGAAAAAATGAATCAGGGATTGCTGCATGTTATCTCAAAAGAAGGATATGCGGCACAATCAGTTGATTGCGGTGAAAAAGCCCTTGAACGAATCAAGAATATCCAATTTGACTTGATCATATCAGATTTCAAGCTACCCGGTATTAACGGAATGGAACTACTCAAAGCCACAAAGAAGTATGATGTCAATCTGTTGTTTATTATGATTACGGCATACGGTACAGTTGACACAGCGGTTTCGGCCATGAAACAAGGCGCTGAAGATTATATTTTAAAGCCCTTTGACATGGAGGAACTCAGGCTTGTTGTTGGCAAAACCCTTGAAAAACGGGAATTGTTTTTAAACAATATTCGTTTGCAGCAGCAGCTTGAGAAAAAATATACCTTTAACAACATTATTGGAACCAGTGAGGCAATGATGCGGGTGTTTAAAACCATTAACACCGTCAAAGACTCAAAGACAACCCTCCTTATCCAGGGAGAAACCGGCACGGGAAAAGAACTGGTTGCCAGGGCCATACACTTTAACAGTGATAAGGCTTCAAAGCCCTATCTTCCGGTCAACTGCGCAGCTCTCAATGAAAACCTTCTGGCAAGTGAATTGTTTGGCCATGTGAAAGGGGCATTTACCGGAGCCATCGCGAATAAAACAGGCCTTTTTGAGGCGGCGGATGGCGGGACCATTTTTCTTGATGAAATCGGGGATATCGGGCCGGGTCTTCAGCAGACATTTCTCAGGGCATTGGAAAATGGAGAAATACAACCGGTCGGTTCCTTTGATCGGAAAACAGTTTCCGTAAGAATCATTGCCGCGACAAACAAAAATCTTGAAGCCATGGTTGAGCAAGGTAGTTTCAGACAGGATCTCTACTACCGGTTGAATGTTGTTATGATTGATCTGCCGCCTTTAAGAGAACGCAAGGCAGATATCGGATTACTGGCCCACCATTTTTTAAAACAATATTCAACTCAAAATAATAAAACCATCAAAAGGATATCCAAAGAGGCCTTCCGGCTGTTGGAAAATTATGACTGGCCGGGAAATGTCAGGGAACTTGAAAATATAATTGAACGGGCAACGCTTTTTGAAACGAGCCCGGAAATCACTCAGGACAGTCTTCCCCCCGTTTTGACAAAGCCGCCTGCTGTTTCAGACCCCCTTTTTTCCAAGGATGTAAAATCTCTGGAACAATTAAGTAAAAGGCATATCATTAAAGTTCTGGAGATGACCGCCCAAAATAAAACACAGGCATCAAAATTATTGGGTATCGATCGGTCCACCCTGTGGCGTATAATGAATCGTTTGAACATGAACTAAAGTATAGGAATTTGCATTTAGCGGTTGGCCATTAGGCTTTTGCTAACAGCCAACACCTAATGGCTTAATGCTCGCGCCATAGCGATAGGTTCAATAGATCTCTTCTTATCATGGTGCAAAACGCAACGATTGTTGCGCTTTGCACCATGGCGGTTACGCGGTTAAAAATCGCAATAAATCCATATCACAAACAATTACAGCTGGTTATACATTCTTTCGTTCAGTGGCACACGCTTTGCTCTTGTAGCTTATCCTAAGGATAAGGCCCGCTGACGACATCTGCTTTTGGCTGCAGCGTTTAAACCGTATCCTGTTCTGGTGGTGTGGTATTGCCAAATAAGCGTTTTTTTTAAACGGAGGAAGATATGGAAAAAAAATATGTTTTCGGGAATTTGAATGACTGGGGACTTGTTCTGGAACAATTGGAAAAATTGTCAGAGAACCGGGAACTTGGCAATTATCAGGAGGAACTGATCCGCCTGCTTCGGTTCGATCAGAATTGGCGTCTGCGTGAAGCTGCAATTGAATCTTTGCCCTTTGTGGAGAACCCGGGCCTTGATATCGCAAGAGAAGTCACTTCATTAATAAAGCGCAAGGACCTTTACTATGATGTCAGAATACTGGCGACAGAAGGCCTTGAAAAACTGGTTCCAACAATTGTTAAAAACAAGGCCTTTGACAAAGATATCTTAAAACAATTCATCCAGAAAATTGTGGCAGAAATGGATGATTTGCTTGCCTCACCAGAACCACCAAAATTTCATGATGCATTGGAAAACGCAAGGGTTCAGTTCAACAAAATTCAAGCTTAAATTTAAATATAGGAGTCTGACCATGTTAATTGGAATACCCAAAGAAATAATGCACAAGGAAAACAGGGTTGCGGCACTTCCGGAAACGGTTGAAAAATTTAAAAAACTGGGATTTGAGGTGATTGTTGAAACAAAGGCAGGAGAAGGGGCCTTTACAGGTGATGAGGCCTATCGGAAAGCCGGGGCAAAAATCGCAATGGATGCCGCCGAAGTTTTTGGCACATCAGATCTTATCTTGAAAGTAAAGGAACCCATGTTCAACGATCTGTTCAACCAGCATGAGATAGATATGCTCAAAGAAAACCAGATGCTGATCACTTTTCTGCATCCGGCAGCTCCTGCAAATCATGGGGACGTGAAAAGATTGCAAAATAAAAATATCACGGCATTCACAATGGATGGTATCCCCAGGATTTCCAGGGCCCAGCGCATGGATCCATTAACATCCATGAGCGCCATAACCGGCTATAAAGCGATCATTATCGCGGCGACAAATTTTCCAAAATTCATTCCCATGATCGGTACCTCCATTGGAATGATAAAGCCCGCCAATATCTTGGTCATCGGCACCGGTGTTGTCGGCCTCCAGGCAATTGCAACCGGAAAAAGACTGGGGGGGGTTGTAAAAGCGATTGATATCCGGCCGGATGCAAAAAAAGAAGCCGAGAGCCTAGGGGTCAAAGTGGTGGGGTTTGATATTCCGCCAGAACTTGTGGTTGGAGAAGGCGGGTATGCCAAAGCACTGCCGGATGAATGGCTTGAAAAGGAAAGACAGGCTTTGGCACCATTGGTTGCGGAATCTGATATCATTATTTTAAGTGCCCTTGTCCCGGGAGAAGTTGCCCAGCATTTGATCACCAAAGCCATGGTTGAAACCATGAAGCCCGGATCTGTTATCATTGACGTATCCATTGACCAGGGAGGAAACTGTGAAATGACAAACCCTGGCAAAGAATTAGTTCATCATGGTGTCTATATCTGCGGGATTAAAAATATACCCGGATCACTGCCGGTTCATTCTTCCTGGCTCTATGCCAATAATCTGTATTATTTTGTTGAAAACCTGTTTAAAAACGGGACCGACACCTTTGCCATGACAGATGAAATCATGACCGATGAAATCATCAAAGATTCACTTGTTACCCACAAAGGCAAACTTTATCATCAAGGCACTCTCAAGGCCATGGGCGATCATTAAATTTCCAGGGACTAAACCAATGACAAACCTTTTATTAATGATTGGCATTTTTCTGTTTTCCTTTGTGGTGGGATATTTTTTGATTTCCAGAATACCCACATTGCTTCACACCCCCTTAATGTCCATGACAAATGCTATTTCCGCTGTAACCATACTGGGTGTTTTGATTCTTTTCTCAGAGACTTCAACCCCAACCGAGCAGATTATAGGATCCATAGCTTTTGTCATGGCCGGGTTCAACCTTGTGGGCGGATTTGCGATTACAGACAGGATGTTGCGGCTGTTTAAGAAAAAAGAAACAGGTGGGGGGCACCATGACTGAATCATATGCTGCCATGAACCTGTTCTTGGATCTTTGTGTCATCGCTATACTCATACTAGGCCTCTTTCTGTTCCACTGGCCCCACAGGGCAAAATTTGGCAACCTTACAGCGGCTTTTGCCTTAGTCTGTGCGGCTGGGCTGGTTCTGTATCGATATGGAACCATGCATCCCAATATTATAATGCTATCCCTTGTGGTCGGTTCCGGGGCAGGATTCTGGGTGGCCAAAAGGATCACGATGATTCAGATTCCGGCCATGGTTGCCTTTCAGCATGGTGCCGGGGGAGTCGCCGCCTTTCTTCTTTCCTTTGCCGAATTGATTCGGGGGTCTCAACATCTTGGAATGGTGAATGAAATTTCAGGTCTCCTGGGCCTTGCGATTGGATCATTGACCTTCAGCGGGAGCATGATTGCCGGCGGGAAACTGTCAAACAGGCTTGGACAGATCCCGCGAATTCTTCCAAGACACACACGGCTTTTGATGATAAACCTTATCGGCATTATTATGCTGATCATTGCGGCACTGGTTGCGCCCGTGGAAAGCCGGATTTTCTTTTACATTCTCATCATTTTAATGTCAGTTTTATTTGGTATTGTTTTTTCCATTCGAATCGGCGGGGCTGATATGCCGGTTTTAATCTCATTTTTAAATGCAACAGCAGGTGTGGCCGCAGCATTTTGTGGCATGATTATCGAGAATAAGCTTTTGATTTCCTGCGGTGCCACGGTGGCAGCATCGGGATCAATACTAACCCATGTCATGTGCAAGGGCATGAATCGAAGCCTTTACAGAGTTTTCGTTCCTGCTGAAAAAGTGTCACCCCCAAATAATAACCTGGCGGATGATAAAACAGATAGAGGGGATATCGGATCAAAAGCCAACCATCAACCCATTGAAAAAGACGGTTTTCAAAAAGCGATTGCGTATACCCGGGATGCGAATAAAGTTATTATTGTTCCCGGGTATGGTCTGGCTGTGGCACAAGCACAGTTTGCCGTGGTTGAATTTTCCAACATCATGCTGGGTATGGGCAAGGAGGTCAAGTTTGCCATTCATCCCGTAGCCGGGAGAATGCCGGGACACATGAATGTTCTTCTGGCAGAAGCCGGCATTGACTATGACTTGCTAAAAGAGATGGATGAAATAAATCCGGATTTTACAAACACAGATTTGTCTTTTGTCATAGGCGCTTGCGATGTGGTTAACCCTGCTGCCATAGAAGTTGATGGCTCTCCTATTTCCGGTATGCCGATCCTGCATACCCATGAATCAAAACATGTTGTGTGTTGTAATCTGGATGACAAACCCGGATATTCCGGGGTTGAAAATCCCTTGTATAGAAATGAGAACACAACTTTATTGCTTGGAAATGCAAGAGAGACCATTGAACGGTTTGTTGAAGCTCTTTCCGGGGTAAATCCTGAAGGTGAAACGCATTCACCTTCAAATCAGACGGATCAGGAAAATCCCTTGGACTTGGCCGCTGCCACGCTTTTGTCCGCCCGAAAGGTCATCATTGTACCCGGGTATGGTATGGCGTTGGCCCAGGCACAATTCAAAGTGGTTCAGCTGGCTTCAATGCTTGAATCAATGGGTGCGGATGTGAAGTTTGCCATTCATCCCGTAGCCGGGAGAATGCCGGGACACATGAATGTTCTTCTGGCTGAAGCCGATGTCGATTATGACAAGCTTTATGAGATGGATGAAATCAATCCTGAATTTTCACAAACAGATGTTGTCATTGTTTTTGGTGCCTGTGACGTGGTGAATCCGTCTGCAATGGATACCCAGGGTACTCCCATCTCTGGAATGCCGATACTGATGGCCCATAATGCAAAAAAAATACTCGTCTGTAATTTTGACGAAAACCCGGGTTATTCAGGAGTGGAGAACACCTTATATAAGGATCAAAAAACGATCATGTTGATAGGTGATGCAGCATCAACTGCAAATGCTTTGATAGAGGCAATTAAGACATAAAATTTGGTCTTAATTAACTATACGGCGGAACCCGTTTTCCTTGACGTATTTCTCCTTGTTCCCGGTCTTGTATTTACCCTCAACCTCCTTGCATAACTTGTATCCGACGTACAACAGAACGGCTCGGACAAATTAAACCTTATTTATCATTTATTTTATGGAAAAGGCAAAAAACTGATCATTCTATTCTGAAATTTCTGTTTTCAGATGAATGTTGTATTTATCGATTTTGGCATGGAGGGTCGGTCTGGAAACCCCCAATATTTTAGCCGCCTGGGAACGATTGCCATTGGTTTTTTTCAATGCTTCGGCCACCACAATACCCGAAAGGGTGTCGATAAAATCATCAAAACTATAATTTCCGGATTTTTGGTCCAGGGAGGTCCGGACCCATTCCTGGACCGCGTTCAAGCCGGTCTCTGCCGACAAGTCCCTGGTTTCTTTTTTATTAAATATCGGTTCCAGGTCCGGGGCGGAAATGGGTGCGCCTCGGTTGAAGATGAGCATCTTTTGAATCAGATTTGACAATTCCCGTATGTTTCCGGGCCAGGCATATTGATTCAAAATGGCCAAGGCTTCCTTTTGAACACCTGGATTATCCATCTTTAATTCATTGGAAAATTTAATCATAAAATAGGAAATCAAACTATTGATATCTTCTGACCGGTCTCGAAGCGGCGGAAGCTCGATGGTCACCACTTTTAATCGGAAATATAAATCCTCCCGAAATTTTTCTTCCGAAATGGCCTGTTCCAGGTTTTTATTGGTGGCAGCGATAATCCGGACATCCACGGGAATGGTCTCTTCCCCCCCCAACCTTTCAATATTTTTTTCCTGCAGCAACCTTAAAATTTTGGCCTGGATATTCAGGGGCATGTCCCCGATTTCATCTAGGAAGATCGTGCCCCCATTGGCCTGTTCCACTTTACCGATATGCCGTTGGACCGCACCGGTGAAGGCCCCTTTTTCATAACCGAACAATTCACTTTCAAGCAGCGTTTCCGGAATGGCCACACAATTGATGATTAAAAAAGATTTGTCCGAACGAAGACCGTGTTGATAAACCGCTCTTGCCACCAATTCCTTTCCGGTCCCGGATTCTCCTCTGATCAACACCGTTGCATCGGTCTGGGCTACCCGGCCGATGGATTTATACACATCCTGCATCCCTTTGCTTTGACCGATGATGGCATCCCCGGATAGTTTTCCGGGAGCCCCATCCACTTCAACCGGAGATCTCATACAATATCCGGCTTCCAGGGCCTGCTTGATCAGGTTCAGCATTTCCCGCACTTCAAAGGGTTTGAGAACATAATCATAGGCGCCCAGTTTGGTGGCTTCAATGGCAATCTCAGTGGTTCCATAAGCGGTTACGATGATGACCGGAAGCTTTGAATCTATCTGCTTGATCTGTTTAAAGGTTTCCATCCCGTTCATACCGGGCAGGCGCATATCCAAAATTACCAGATCCAACCCTTGATCTCGAACAATTTCAATGCCCGCCTCTCCAGAA
>Ga0180007_10004899_pt1 | contig 13936 bp, 15 predicted proteins | sample MM_PC_MetaG_FD_121122 | JGI IMG/M metagenome (GOLD analysis project Ga0180007, IMG submission 121122) | Groundwater microbial communities from the Aspo Hard Rock Laboratory (HRL) deep subsurface site, Sweden - MM_PC_MetaG | ecosystem: Environmental > Aquatic > Deep subsurface > Groundwater... | reverse complement strand
TTTTGCGACATCGGATGTATAATTTGTCGTATAATAAATGTCAAGAAAAAAACATGAAATAATGGATGGAAAAGTCCGGTTAAGCGGTTTTTCTGACTGGGGAAACAAAATGAATGCCGCCTCAGTACGCCTTCTTGTTTTAATGGGGGGGAAGCATTTTTTTTTGTTATTGACCATTGACAATTAATACGTTCTCCTCGCCAGCACCTCGCGGGGCTTGGATCCGTCGCTGGGCCCGACGATTCCCTCTTTTTCCATAATTTCTATCATCCTGGCGGCCCGGTTATAACCGACCCGCAGGCGTCTCTGGACCATGGAAATGGAAGCCTGCCCGGTTTCGCAGACCAGGGCGACCGCTTCGTCATACTTTTCGTCATAGTCGCCGTTCTCAATGGCAGCGGCCTCATCCTGTTCTTCGGCGATCTGCAAAGCGGTCTCATCGTAACGGGCCGTGCCCTGTTCCTTGAGAAAAGTGACCAGTCTTTCGGTTTCAGCGGAGGAGATATAGGCGCCGTGGATTCTTTGCAGGCGGGCCTTTCTCGGAGCCAGAAACAGCATATCTCCGTCGCCGAGCAGATGTTCGGCACCGCTGGTATCGAGGATGGTCCGCGAATCGGTTTTGGAGAAAACCTTAAAGGATATCCTGGTCGGGAAGTTTGCCTTGATGAGGCCGGTGAGCACATCCACCGATGGTCTCTGCGTCGCCAGGATGAGGTGCATGCCGGCAGCCCTTGCCATCTGGGCCAGGCGGGCGATGGACTCCTCCACCTCCCTGGAAGACACCATCATCAGGTCAGCCAGTTCATCGACAACGATCACAATGAGGGGCATTTTCTCGTCAGAGACCGCATTATATTCAGCAAAGCTCTTGACCCGCATCCCCTCGAGCACTTCATAGCGCCTTTCCATCTCCCTTACCGCCCACTGCAGGGCCCGGTTGGCCATCTTCGGTTCCACGACCACGGGATGCAGGAGATGGGGGATATCCTCATAGCCGGAGAGTTCGATCCTTTTCGGATCAATCAGCAGAAAACGAACTTCGTCAGGGGTGGCCTTGAACAGAATGCTGCAGATAATCGCATTGATGCCGACGCTCTTGCCCGAGCCGGTCGCGCCGGCGATGAGCAGATGCGGCATCTTTCCCAGGTCGGCGAGAACGGGCTTGCCCACCACGTCCTTTCCCAGGCCGATGGTCAGCTTTGATCCGGCGGCGCGGAAGCTCTCGCTGCCGAGGATATCCCTGATGTAGACAATGTCCCGCTGCGGGTTCGGAATCTCGATACCCACGGCCGCCTTGCCGGGAATCGAGCCGACAATGCGGACACTCTCCGCCCGCAGCCCCATGGCAAGATCATCGGCAAGGCCGGCGATCTTGTTTATCTTGATGCCGGGGGCCGGTGAGTACTCATAGGTGGTGACTATCGGACCGGGCGAAATGCCGACCACCTTGCCGGACACCCCGAAATCATTGAGCTTTTCTTCAAGCTGCTGGCTCAGGGCATAGTACTGGTCGCGGTCCACCTCCTGGCCGACGGATTCTGTCTTGTCCAGCAGGCCGAGGGAGGGAAGTTGGTACTCCTCGCCGGAGGAAACCGGCGCCACCTGGAAATCGTCAACCACCTCGTCCCCGTTCTCATAGGTGGTCAGCTCAATCGCCTCAGGAACATGGAATACCGTTTCCGGCGCCTCCTCCACGGGGGGCGGTTCAGGCCTGGTTTCCACTTTCTTCCGAGCCATGGTTTTCGGCCGGCGCATTGCATTGACCCTGCCGGCAACCATGACCAGCAGCTGTCCGGTGAAATACGGCGAAAAATGCAGCGAAATCATCAGGGAAAAAAGAAAGGCGGAGAACATCAGCAGCATGGAGCCAGCTATGCCGAAATAGAGGACCAGGAAACCTGAAAGAATGTCACCGATCCGGCCCCCGGCAGGATACGTCCTCCCGAAAACATGGAAAAATACGCCACTGCCGTTCATCGCGGCGACCAGGCCGCTGCTGGCGATCAGCAGGCCGACACATCCCAGAAAAACAAAGGGAATTCTCTGACAGTTTGTTCTGCAGAAAAAAAACTGCACGGAAAAAAACAGGAGAAGAAAAAAGAGCCAGATCGAACTGACACCGAGCTGGCCCAGCAGGATCCTGGCAAGATGATGGCCGACGGCACCGCACCAGTTGGAGGCGGCAGGCCCGGAGGGCGAATAACTGACAAGACATAAGAGGAGAAAGACGGCGGCAAAAAAACCGGAGATGGCCAGCACCTCCTGCCCCAGGCTTGGTCTGTTCTGTGCTTTGTTATCTTCTTTCGGCATTCCTCGACCAGTTAACCGCCCACTGCCCTGTTGACCGCATCAAGCACCCCGTTAATAAACGCGCCGGACTCCTCGGTGCCGAACCGTTTTGCAATTTCGACCGCCTCGTTGATGGCCACCTCGGCCGGGACGTCATCGCAGAAACATATCTCGTAAACAGCCAGGCGGATAATATTTCTATCAATGACCGACATCCTCTCAAGGCGCCAGTTGTCGGCAGACCCGCGGATAAGTTCGTTCAGTTCCTCTTTTTTGGCCGCCACCCCCAGCACCAGCTCCTTGGCGTAAGGCAGTGACTTCTTGTTTATCTGAAAGTGGCGACAGAAGAGCTCAAATGCTTCCAGCCCGCTGTTTTGTTCAAACTCCATCTGGTAAAGAGACTGCAGGGCTATCTCTCTGGCCTTCCGTCTGATTCCCATCAGGCAGCCGGCCCTGACGAAAGAGCTTTCAGCAGGTTGACCATCTCAATGGCGGCCATGGCAGCCTCGGACCCCTTGTTGCCGGCCTTGGAGCCAGCCCGTTCAATGGCCTGCTCGATGGTGTCCGTGGTCAGGACCCCGAAAATTATCGGCACCCCGGTTTCAAGCCCTACATGGGCAATACCCTTGGCCGCCTCGCCGGCGACCAGGTCATAATGCGAGGTGGCACCCCGGATAACGGCACCAAGACAGATCACCCCGTCATACCTGCCGGCAGCGGCCATCACTTTTGCCATCAGCGGAATCTCAAAAGCCCCCGGGACCCGCACCACATCGATATCATCGGCAGCAGCTCCCGATCTGCCAAGGCTGTCAAGAGCTCCGTCGAGCAGCTTCTCGGCGATGAATGAATTGAAACGGGAGACGACAATCCCGAACTTCAGCCCATCCGCCTTCAGATGTCCTTCCACAAACCTGGCCATTCTCATTCTCCTTTGCTCGTGATCCCGCCGGCAGCCTGAAATGTGCCGGCGCAGGCGGTTCACCTTTTATTTGTCAAGATTCTCAATGCTCAGCTTCAACAGATGTCCAAGCCTGTCCTTTTTGCATTTCAGATACTTATAATTTTCAGGCACCGGCTGTACCTCAATCTGCATCCTGTTCGTGACCTCCAGCCCATACCCCTCGAGCCCGACGATCTTCTTGGGATTGTTGGTGAGCAGGCACATCTTGCGCACGCCCAGGTCGCGGAGAATCTGGGCGCCGATCCCGTAATCCCGCAGATCCGGCTTGAAGCCAAGCTCCAGGTTGGCATCCACCGTATCCAGGCCTTCATTATCCTGCAGGGAATAGGCTTTCAGCTTATTGACCAGGCCGATGCCGCGCCCCTCCTGCCGCATATAAAGGATGACACCGCTTTCCGCCTTGGCCACCATCCGCATGGCTTCCTGCAGCTGCGGACCGCAATCACACCGGTCTGAACCAAACACGTCACCGGTCAAACATTCCGAGTGAACCCGGACCATGACCTCCTTGCTGGAATCAATCTCTCCCTTGATCAGGGCCAGGTGTTCATGCTTGTCCACATCATTGGTATAGACGATAGCCTTGAACACGCCGCCGAACTTGGAAGGCAGGTGGGCCTCGGCGGCCCGGTGCACAAGAAGGTCCTTCCGCAGCCGGTAAGCAACAAGGTCGGCGATGGTCGCTATCTTCAGGCCGTGCTCTTCGGCAAACACCTCCAGGTCAGGCATCCTTGCCATGGTGCCGTCATCCTTCATGATTTCACAGATAACACCGGCCGGCTGCTTGCCGGCAAGCCGTGCCAGGTCGACGGAACCTTCCGTCTGCCCCAGCCTTTCCAGGACACCGCCGCGGCGGGCCCGCAAGGGAAAAATATGCCCGGGCCGTACCAGGTCTTCAGGCCTGGCGTCCCTGTTGATGGCGGCCTGGATGGTCCGGGCCCGGTCCGCTGCCGAAATACCGGTGGTTACCCCGGTCCTGGCCTCGATACTGACGGTAAAACCGGTCCCGAAAGGAGACTGGTTGTCCTGCACCATCATGGGCAGCTGCAACTTCTTTACAATGCTGCGCTCCAGGGTCAGGCAAATCAGGCCACGGCCGTATTTTGCCATGAAATTTATCGCCTCGGGGGTAACCGCCTCGGCGGCCATGCAGAGATCACCCTCGTTCTCCCGGTCCTCATCATCGACCAGGATAATCAACTTGCCGGCCCTGATATCCTTGATTACCTCTTCAATCGCACTGACTGCCATTTTCCCGAAGCCTCGGCCCTTAACCAGAATGGATGGTCAGGGCATTTTGTAGTTATTTATGAAAACCATGTTTTGCTAGAAAATCACGGCTGATACCTTTTTCTTCCGCCGTCCCGTCGCTCTGCTTCGCGGCCAGGAGCTTCTCCACATATTTCCCGATGAGATCAACCTCGATATTCACGGTATCACCCTTCTGTATCCTGCCGAGGGTTGTCACCTCCAGGGTATGCGGAATGATAGCGACTGAGAATGTCTTTTCGTCGCAGCTATTGACCGTAAGGCTGATCCCGTCAATGGCGATGGAGCCTTTTTCAACTATATATTTCCCCAGTCCCGCGGGAACCGTAAAGGTGAAGATCACGTAATCGCCGGCCGGCTTGCGCTGGACGACCAGCGAGACGGAATCAACATGGCCGCTGACCATATGCCCCCCCAGCCGGTCCAACAGACGCAGAGCCCGTTCCAGGTTGACTTCCGCCCCGACCCCGAGGTCTCCCAGGTTGGTCCTGGCCAGGCTCTCAGGCGATACATCAACGCTGAAGCGTCGGCCGGTAATTTTCCTGGCGGTCAGGCAGACACCGTTGACGGCAATGCTTTCCCCCTCTTCTGGGTCAGCAAGGTCAAACGCAGCTTCAAGCACAAAGACCATGCCGCCGCCGGCCGGTCTCTTTTCAACAAGCCGGCCCCTGCCCTGCACGATTCCGGTAAACATGTTACACCGCACCTTCCTCGATCTGCTGCGCCTTCTCCCTCAGCTTCGCGGCAATCCTCGCATGCTTGAAATTGGCATGAATGGAGGCGGCGGTTCGCAGGGCGTCCGCGGCCCTTGGCCGGTCGTCATACTCAAGATAGGTTGTCGACAGTTCTTCCAGGATGGAAACAGCCCCTTCCGGGTTATTATGAGCGCTGTACAGGTCGAGGATATCCATATAGATCGACACCGCCTTCTCGTACTTGCATAATGAACGGTTCGCAACCGCCATCTTTTTTCTGAGGGACAGCAAACTGAACGGGTCATCCAGTTTAGCACAGATCTCAAAGGATTTCTGGAAGTGCAGGAGCGCCTTTTCAAAATCCCGGCGCGCCATGCAGACATCTCCCAGCTTGTCAGCGGCATTGGCCATGCCTGCTTCGTTGCCGCTCTCCTCAAAACCGACAAAGGCGTTATGAAAGAGTGCAGCCGCCATTGCCTGGTCTCCTGACTCAAGAAGCTCCTTTCCCTTATCGTAATCCGCCTGGGCCGGATCCTTTTCCTCGATCTCCGCGGGATTCTCTTTCAGTTCGTCCCCAGCCCGCTGCTTTTTCTCCTCCACTCTTCCTGCTCCTTTTTCATTAGTATATATTATATGTCATATATTATATGTCGAAAATCAATCGGCTCGTTCAATAAACTGCAGCGCCTCGGCGGCCAGCCGGCCTATGCTGGTCTGCAGCGGCAGCCCCTTTTCATACATAACCACGTTTGTCCCGTCAGCCAGCATCCCTCTGATGGGGCCGGCCACTTCCTTTGCCCTGATGCGGCCGAACAAGCGCAAGGCAAGACCGCGGACCACCGGCTCCGGAGACTCCAACAGGTTGAAGAGGGCGTAAAAAGGCATGGCGCGGATCAGTTCAGGGCGGGAAGAGGCAATCGTCCCCAGGGCCCAGACAGTCTGCGGCTGCATTGACGAATCCTGGGAAAACTGGAGAAGATGCCCGGCAAAGGCGCCGTAAATATCGGGCCGGACGGCAATTATTTCACCAATTGCCTCTATGGCTCCCCAGTTTGCCGAGGCTGAATCCACGCAGGCGGCAAAGAGCCTGTGCAGCAAATCACTCACCATGCCCGGCTTTCTGGTGGACAGCCGGCCACAGACCGAGCCGATTACATGGGCGACCAGCCACCGCTTGGCCTCGTCCGGTTCAAAAAGAAGTCTCTGCAGATAGCGCAAGGTCCGCTTGTCGTCGAAACAGAGATCAACCAGCGTGTCCATGTCCTGTGCATAAACAAGTTGTTGAACCTGGATCTTGTCGGCCCTTTGCTTTTTTCGTTTCGGATCCCGTTGCGGCTCAAGGGAAACCGGCGACGGCCTTGATCCGAATCGTGCACCGGCGCCACCTCCTTCCTGTTGTTTCTTCCCGGTGATCCCGGCTATCTCCTTGTGGAGCCGGACAAAGTAGAGAATACCTTTTATTTTCCGGCCGTCAAGATTCCTGGTCGCCACTATCTGGTGGGTCTGCTCATCGTAATCCTCCACCATGTCAGTAAGATAATCTTCATCCGGCAACAGGTCCCAGGCCAGATCCCAGTTGCCGCCGCAGGCCGTGACCAGGCAGTCCACCATGGCAGCACCGATATTAAAGCCCGTCGGATCAGAGACATAGAAAGCGCCGCATTGACATCTGCCGCCGTCAAACTCATTGGGATGCCGCTCATCAGGCGACAGGGGCTTGGCCACGTCCTGATGACAGAACGGGCACCAGGGTGTTGTTTTTATCTTAGCCTGACTCATGACGAAGCACGTTCTTTGTCCAGGGCCTCAAGGAAACGCGGATCAACACTGTAGCCGAGCTTGAGCGCATTATCAGCGTGGATCTTGGCGTTCTTGTAATCCTTATTATAGTAGAGGGCCACAGCCAGGTTGTTCTGGGCAATGGGAAAATCAGGATCCAGGTCAACGCTCTTCCGCGCCGCCGCAAGGGCCTCCTCGTCGTTGCCGTCCATGATAAGGGCGGTTGTGAGGTTTGCCCACGCGGTAGCCAGTCCGGGGTCATGCCGGGTCGCATCGGTGTAGTACTGGATCGCCTTCTTTACCTCGCCCCGCTGCTGCCAGATCAGGCCGAGATTTGCATGGGCCCTGGCCGACTGCGGCACCACCTCCAATGCTCTCTCGTTGGCTGCCAATGCCTTGTCAATCTCCCCCTTATCAAAATATATGGCGCCAAGATTGATATGGCTGTCCGCGGCAAGAGGGTCGATCTCCACAGCCTTCAATAATTCTCTGATGGCATCATCTAGCCGGCCCGCCTTGTGGTACACCATGCCAAGCTGATGATGGGCCGTGAAAGATCCTGGATTTTCAACACATGTCTGCTCCAGTTCCTTAATAACCTCGTTGATATCTTCTTTTACTGTTCCCGACATCGATTTCCCTCTCACTTCAATTGGATTTACTCACAATGCGCATGAATGTGAAAAAAATGTATATTCAACAAAATTTTTTACAATATAGGCACGAAATGTGGATTGGCAAGCAATAAATGAGGCAGGACTCAGGAAGGCTCAGCGGTTGAACTGCTCCTCGCAGGACAGAAGAATTTCCTTGTGGGCCTCGGCAAGAATGATATTGGCCGCCTGGATATCTCTGCCTATCTGCTCTGCCAGTTCGGCCGGCCCGGAAAATTTCTGCTCGCCCCGTAAATGCGTCAGCAGATTTATCTTAATGGGTTTACCGTAAATATCCTGGTTGAAATCAAAAATATGCGTTTCCGCCGACAGTTTTTCCTCTCCGAAAGTGGGATTATAGCCGATGTTGAGCACACCGCCGTAACATTTGCCTTCATAGATGACCTGGGTAACATAGACGCCGTGCTTGGGGCAGAGATCCTCTTCCGAGATATGCAGGTTGGCGGTCGGGAAACCGACAACCGGCCCTCCCCGCCGCTTGCCCTTCTGAACAACCCCCCTGATCTGATAGTGGCGGCCGAGCAGTTTTTTCACATCCTGCATGCGGCCAAGCCCGACAAACTCGCGAATCTTGGTACTGCTGACCAGCATTCCCTCTTCATAAAACGGCTCAACAACCGAAACTGAAAATCCCTTCCGCCGGCCCTGTTCCATCAAAAAGGGGATATCTCCCTGCCGCCCCTTGCCAAAGGCATAATCGTATCCCACGACAAGATCCTTCACCCCGATGCATTGTAAAAGAATCCCATCAACAAATTCCTCGGCAGTGGTCACGGCAAATTCCTTGGAAAACGGCAGGACGAGAAGGACATCGATTCCCGCGTAACTGATCAGCTCGACCTTCTGTTCAAATGTGGAGATAAGCTTGATGCCTGAACCGGGCCTTAAGACCCGCAGGGGATGAGGATCGAAGGTGATGGCAACACTGGTACTCTTCTTCTGATAGGCCTTGCCGACCACCTCGCTGAACAGCATCTGGTGGCCGAGGTGCACCCCGTCAAAGTTGCCGATGGTGACGCAGGGGGCGATAAGCCTGTCTTTCAGTTCCTGGGGATTCCGGTAAATTTCCATTGTTCACTGGGCCGATTCAAGCTGCTGGCAAGGGGATGCCTCGTCAACTGCATAACACTTTAAGAATATCTTGACAAAAATACTCCGCAACAATAATATTGCCAACTCTTTGAATGCCGAAGTGGCGGAATTGGTAGACGCGCTAGGTTCAGGGTCTAGTGCCCGTTTGGGTGTGGGAGTTCAAATCTCCCCTTCGGCACCATCGAAATAAACTGGCCGTAATCCTACAGGGTTACGGCTTTTGTCGTTTCTGAGGGTGCGCATAGGGTCCGTTCGGGTGCAACCTTATCCAGCTTGTTTACCGCCTCTCCATTACTGCTTGGCATCAAGTGTCCGTATATATCCACAGTCATCATGATACTTGAATGTCCAAGCTGTTCTTTTACGTATACCGGGCTTTCTCCGTTGCTCAATAGCTGGCTTGCGTACGTGTGGCGGACATCATGGAATCTCATGTCCCGGAGTCCCGCCTTTGTCAGTATTCGCTTGAATACATGCCGGATGCTATTCTGTGCAGTGGGTTTACCTCTCTTGTGAAAGATTGTTTTTATAACATTCCCCCGCCCATCTCGCAATGCTTCTGTTTTGCGCCTTACGTTAAGTCTTGCTGGTTGATACGATGGACCCAGAAACGATAAAATTCTGGATTTTTTACGGTATAACAACGATGGGACGCTGTAATTCCGCAATGGTCCCCAATAATATATCTCTGGCTATTGATTGCTGGAGACGGACAGTTTGCATCCGAGCACTTTACGGGCGAGAATGCATAAGCTGGGGATCGAGCGCCCAAAGAGCAGCATTTCAGATTAACACCTGTTGGTTTTCTTCTGCTTCCCCTCAACATGTTGAGGCCCCACCACATATGGAAGGCTGGCGGCCCCTGTCAGTCTTCTTTAAAGTTCTCTCAGTCTCGTTTCATCACTTTGTTAACAATGGCTTTTTTCATAGAGTTTCTTGTCTTTCCACCTCCGGCACGCCGCTTGCTTTTGTCGATATGAACATCATGGGAACTCATGGCTGCAAGGGCATAGAAAAAATATTCCTGGGCAGTGTGGCGGAACGGGTGGTCGGCAAAGCGCCCTGCCCGGTCATGACCTTCAATCCGTATTGTATCCCCGGGACAGTTCCCGCATAGGGTTGAACTGGCAGGAGAACAGCAGACATGGACAAAAAAATCCTGGTCGCCGTTGATGGCTCGACATTCAGCTATAATGCATTGCGGTATTTATGCAATCTCTTTACCGATTTGCCCGGTATTCATGTCCACCTCTACCATGTCATTCCCCTGATGCCGCTGCCGCCCGGCCATGAATGGGCGGCAGAAGAAACGCTGATCGGTTCGATGACGCCCCAGGCGATAGAGAAAACGAGAGCAGCAAAACGGTTCATGGATGTTGCGGCGCTCCAGCTTGCCCGCCTGGGAATTGAACTGGACCAGGTCTCTTCCTGTATTGCCTATTCTCGATGCGGCGTTGCGGCGGACATTCTCAAAGAAGCACAGCGTGGACTGTATGATGCGCTTGTGGTCGGCAGGAGGGGGGTCACTACGATCGAGGAGATCCTGTTCGGCAGCAGTACCTCATCGGCAGTGTGCAAGGCCTGTTGCGATATTCCAGTCTGGGTGGTTGACGGCAAGGTCGACTCCAGAAATTTTTTCCTGCCTGTCGACGAAACCTTCAACTCACTGAAGGCGGCGGACCATCTCGGTTTTATCCTGCAGGACAACCCGTATGCCGAGATAACCCTGTATCACTTTGAGGGCATATTGCCGAGCAGCAAACCAGAGGACAAAAAAACGCTCCAGGACAGATGGGGAGAGGAGTGGTGCCGCCTTCACCTGGAAAGGGATGATGCACTCTACCACGCCCCGGAACAGATCCTCATCGACATGGGGTTTCCAGCGGAGCGGATTCGCCGGCACGAGAGTTCAGGCCTCGGCACAACCAGTCATATCATCAAACACTCAATACATACCGAGTGCGGGACAATAGTGATCGGCAGGCGGACGCGGGGCCTGCGCAAAGGCATACTGAAAGGTGTTTCCGACCGGATCTTGAAAGAAGCAAGTTGCATGGCCATCTGGATAGTCGGATAGGCCCTTGGCCCTCTTTGTCTGTGCTGGAGAACGATGATCGTAACGCGATAAAGCGCTGGATGAATCATGAAGATTGTTATTGTCGGTGTGAACTCAGTTTCCAGACCGGGCTGGGCAATTTCGAAAAGATCGAGAAGATAGACCGGCGGCATAACCTGATCGGCGGGTTCACCTACATGGCCGGCGCCGCCATCGGCCCGGGCAGAATACGCCTTGGCGGGATCGGCAAGACCTACCTGGGTGAACTGGACGGCCATGTTTCCGACCGGGTGACACGAATCCAGCAGATGCTGACCGCAAGCAGCCTGGAGACTGAAACCGTTGACAATATCATCAGCTACCTGTGGTGCAAGGTCTTGGTGTATGCAGTGATCAATCCTGTCACCGCGCTGCTGAAGATCAAGAACGGGCGGCTGTCTTGCCACACTCTAATTCAGAAAGCGCCATACCATTATCCGGCCCGATATCGAGGCGGGAATTGACATACAGCACCCTCAAGGAGGTGATGCGCATGAAAGGTCAGCACAGAAACCAGATGAGAGGCAAAGGGAAGGCAGGCGGACAAGGCGGCGGTCAATGCGACTGCGATGATCAGAATAGTGGCAAAAGACAACGTCAACGTAACCGCAACCGGAATCAATCCTCGGAAGAATATTGCGGCAACAAGGAAACAACCCCGGAAGCACAGCCTGAATCGTCTTCGGTTCACAAGGAAGACTGAACTATGAGCTGCACTGAGGCATGACTTAAACCATCCTCAGTGCAGCAAGGAAGGAAGATGCCCATGGCCAACCTAGCCAAAATTCTCGGTTTCGCCGGATCAGAAAGCGCAACGGTTATTTCAATTGTAAGCCTTGCAATGAGGAACGCGAAGGCCCGAGCGTTTATGGGCGCCGTTGTCTCCAAAATTTTTCAATCCAGAACCAAGCAATTGGGAAATTGGCTGGCAAATTAGCAAAAACAGGCACAGAGAAATCTGTAGATAAAGGGCAGGGTGCTGACAATGCATCGGCAAATAATACAGGATCAATTATTGATAAAGTCATCGATGTAATAGGTGGCAGCGGTCAAGGTTGTGGTGACGAATGACTTCTTTTTGCCTGCTCTCAAATGATACAATAAAGATAGTGAGAGGTGTGCCATGCTGGATGTAAAAAGCCTGTCATATGATGATGTCCGGTCATTAATAGCCAAACGCAAAGGATGGGACCGGGTACCGAAGAAGTTCAATATCATATCCGATACCAGTGATTTTTTTCGGGTTGAATATGATGATGTGCTCATTCTTGCAGGCCGTCTGTATTGGATCAAGAGTAATGAACGGGAAGGACGCTTCGGGCTTGATGATGAACCGAAGTACTGGGTCAGACGAGCCTATGATCTTGAAGACGATTCGACCAAGATTCTCAAGATGGTTTTTCATGAAGAGTTCGAGACTAAAACTGCTGGTGTGGCCATCAAGTGCTTTCGCAGTCCCATGAAAGAAGCCCGTATCCTGGACCTTGTAGCCGATCACAGGAATTTTATGCATGGTCAATGGGCCAACGACAGTGCCGGGAATAATGTGCGGATTATCGAGTATATCTCCGGTCGTCAATTCGTTGAAATTGTGGCCACGTACGGCCGTGATCATGAGGACTATTTTTACAGCTTCTTTCCACAGGTACTCGACCAGTATATTGAACTGGTTGAAGCAATAAAATTCCTGCATGATCATGGTGAAAAGCATGGTGATATCAGGCGTGACCATATTCTTTACGATAGTGCACGGAAGGTGAACCGCTGGATAGATTTTGATTATAACTATATGCATGGTGAATCGATGTGGAGTCTCGACTTGCTCGGCTTGGGTAATATTTTAATTTTTCTGGTTGGGCGCGGTGATGTCCTGGTTCAGGATCTGTACCGTACACAACGGGAGCTATTTGATTCGCTCTGGGGTGAGGATCTCAATATTTCCTATAAAAACAGAGTGGCAAACCTGCAGAAAATATACGCCTATATTCCCGATTCATTGAATCGGATTCTTCTCCATTTTTCCTATGGAGCTCAAATTTTCTATGATAACACAGAGCAGATGCTTGATGACCTGACATTTGCAAAAGCCGATGTGTCAGCACTGACAGGGAGGGGAACATGAGTGAACATACATTTACCGACATGACACGAAGAGATACAGAAAGGCATTTACTGGTTGCCGTCGATGCATCTGAAAATTCAAAACGGGCCGTGATGTTCCTGGCGGATTTTTTCGGGAACGCTAAAGATGTTTACATTACAATTCTTTCAATAATTCCAGAGCGTTCTGAGGATTATTTTGCCAAGGATGAAGAGCGGACAAGATGGGTTGCTGAACAACAGGCTGAGATGCATGACGTTATTGTCGTGTACAAAAACATCCTCCTGGATGCAGGATTTCAGGAAAGCCAGCTTGATATTCGCATCATTGTGCGGCAATGTGAATCGATCGGCGACGCTATTCTTGAGGAGCAGGACAAACTACATTGCTGCATCGTCGTTGCAGGCCGGCGGGGGATAACCCATAGAGAAGAGTTTGTTTTGGGCTCCACCTCAAGCAGAATTCTTCATTATGCCAAAAATTGTGCCGTCATGGTGGTTGAATAGGCAACAGGATTCGTCTGTGGCTAACCAGGCAACCGAACTCAGGTACGCTGTCCGATTTCATGTAGTCTTCAAGTATTTCGGTCAACTGTGCCTCATTCTCGCTGTTTTGTCCCTGCTGCCTTTGGTGATGTCACTCATCTTTGGCGACACGACCATCAGCCTGCGGTATAGCATGGTGATCGCCGGGCTCACTGCCATGGGAGCCGGCCTGGCCCGGATGCGGGCTCCTTCAAGGGTGCAGATCAATGAAGGCATGGTGCTGGTCACACTGATATTTCTATTTACGCCACTGGTGATGACCTACCCGATGATGGGATCAGGGCTTGGTTTTCTTGATGCCTTCTTCGAAGCCGTCTCCGGCGTGACCACCACAGGACTGAGTACGAAGGCTACGCTTGTTGGCGCGCCATCGACATTTCTTTTTGCCCGCGCCTGGATGCAGTGGTACGGCGGACTGGGCATAATGGTATTC
>Ga0180007_10004898_pt1 | contig 13940 bp, 16 predicted proteins | sample MM_PC_MetaG_FD_121122 | JGI IMG/M metagenome (GOLD analysis project Ga0180007, IMG submission 121122) | Groundwater microbial communities from the Aspo Hard Rock Laboratory (HRL) deep subsurface site, Sweden - MM_PC_MetaG | ecosystem: Environmental > Aquatic > Deep subsurface > Groundwater... | reverse complement strand
TCATCTGTGAAATAATATAATCCCATTTCATCACCAGCTTCCTATTATCTCTATTATAAAGTAAAAACCCTATAGCCAGGGTCTTTTTTCAAAGAGTCCGTTTTATAGGGTACATTTTATTCAGATCAGGTTTTTCTATAAAAAAACTCCTAAGCTTTAGGAGTTTTATAAACTAATATGTACTATTTGTTTTCAAGATAAAGCATTTTCTTTGTTCTAAATAATAAGACAATAGCCAATATCAGAGATATTGAAGAAGAAATTGTTCTGTAGCTTCCTCTTCCTAGGTAATTCAAATATATATTAATGCTTGTTAATGCTAAGAACACAACAACAGCAATAACACTCAATATGAGTAATAATTGATATGTACTCTTAAAGAATGTCCTTGTGCAATCTTGATGTCTGGTTGTATAAAGAGTAAATGAAGGAATAAGTCCAGGAAGCACCGCAGTAAATCCAGTTAGAGCAAGAGCCATTTCAATTGATCCCAGAGTATCGAATCGATATAGAAACAAGTTAATAGATAAGAATGAACTAAGAATTAAAAAAGAAAACAAAGGAAAGACATAATTATCAAATAAGAATGGATCATAGACATGATTTGGTTCATCAACAAGTGTCATTCTACCAATTGATACAACACATAATTGGAATATTAATGCTTCTGCAAAGAGGATAATCTCTGAGTTGAATCCACTAAAGATAGTTGTAATATATGTCAGCGTTTTATAGTTTATTGCTGAAAAATCAAATACTAGAACTGGATTACCTTGAAGGATTTGGTTTTTAATGATACTTGCGGTTTCTAGGATTAACACATATTTATACATGAATAAACTTAGAAAGTATGAAGCAAGCAGTGCAAAAGATATATATGCTACAATTTTCAAGTTTGTTCGTGTTAGTACAGCGTCTTTATTTTTCAACCATGCAACAAGAATAATAAACAACAATAAAAACGATAATGTTTTCAAATATATCAGAATATCTGGCAATCCAAAGCCCTCCAATATTGGAGCAACGTAAATGTTTGTTATTATGGTTAAAATATCAAAAACTAAAATGATACCTGTGATAATAGTAATCATTGCTATTTTACTTTGATTTGTTCTATTTAACATACTTAACCCGCCTTTTTGGATGTTTATTTAAAGCATTTGACATGTATTAGAATATCATAAATTGATCGAAATTTCTACCTATTCATTTCATTAAGTATTTAAAATATAAAAATCATATCATTCATCATTAGCTATCTAGCAGAGATGATACGGAAAATAAAAAAAAGACTTCATATGAAGCCTCTGTTTTGAGTGGCTCTTTTATGATGAATCATTGTGGATGGCAGTCCAATAGATTAATCAATGCGGAGCGATCGCTTCATTATTTTTTGGGAGAAAAATATTGAGATGTAATCATTGTTAAATAAAAGGTAACTAGATTACACTTATATTATAATACAATATGAATGAACATTCATGATTATTTACATATTATTTTCATTGAAAACGTTTCCCGACTACACGAAATTCTAATTTAGCATATAAATAGCATAAAATGATGAATTGTTATATAATAGATTTGGTTAAATCAAGGAGGTCTATATGGCAAAATTAGAAATTATTAACCTTCACGTTGGTATTGAAGGCAAAGAAATATTAAAAGGTGTTAACTTAATAGTTAATTCAGGTGAAGTCCATGCGATTATGGGTCCAAACGGTACTGGTAAATCTACATTAGCTAGTGCACTCATGGGGAGCCCTAAATATGAAGTCACTCAGGGTGAAGCATATTTGGATGGGAAGAACCTTTTAGAAATGGAAGTTGATGAAAGAGCACGCGCAGGATTATTCTTGGCAATGCAATATCCAGCCGAAGTTCCTGGTGTTACAAATAGTGATTTTATGAGACAGGCAATCAAAGCTACCTCAAAAAAAGATATAGGCTTATTTGAGTTTGCTCTGCAATATGAAAAAGCTGTTGAAGATTTGAAGATGCGTCCAGATTTGGCACATCGTTATTTAAATGAAGGTTTTAGTGGTGGCGAAAGAAAAAGAAATGAAATTCTTCAGCTTAAAGTTCTAAAACCAAAGTTTGCTATTTTAGATGAAATCGATTCTGGATTAGATGTGGATGCATTAAAAATTGTTGGTGATAATGTTAACAGTTTAGTTAATGATGAATTTGGTTGTATTTTAATTACGCATTACCAAAGAATTTTAGATCACATCACACCAAATTTCGTTCATATCATGATTGATGGTGTTATCGTTTTAACTGGTGGTATGGAGTTAATAGAAAAAATTGATCGTAATGGATATATGTGGATTAAGGATGAACTCGGTATTGATTTTGTTGAAGGCGAACAATAATGAAGTCAATCGTTATTAAAAATCATGAAGTCACTTCAAAACTTCCTAAAGACTTCATATTCAAAAATCAGCAACTCATTATTCCTAAAAACATCCAATATCAAGATCCTATCATGATTACCATAGAAGATGATAATAATGAATCATTTGAGATTATTGTCTCTGAAAATACAAGCATCAAAATAATTTTAGAATTGGCAAGTAAAGACCAGGATGCCAATCATTTTAAGTTTAGCCTAGTGGCTAAGCCAAACAGTCAAGTCAAATATCTACTTGTGAGTGAACTTGAAAGCAAAAAAGCCTTATTAGAGCATTATTTTACTGCTGAAAGAGATGCAAAGCTTAATCTCATTGGTGGATTTGTTAGTAATGTGTTAGATGCGAAAATGCATGTTGATCTTGTAGGTAAAGGTGCTGAGGTTAAGATGAGAGCCATTGCGATTTCATCAGATAAAAACGTTCAGAACATTGATGTGCTCATTGTTCATAAAGCGCCTGAAACATTTGGCGATATGACAAATATTGGTATCGCAAATAAAGAAGGAAAAATCGTCTTAAATGGCGTTGAAAAAATAGAGAAGGGAATGAAGCATGCAAATGCTTTCCAAACTTTAAAGGGAATCATTATGTCTGATCAAGCAATTGTTGAAGTGAATCCAATACTGCTCATCGATGAATATGATGTCAAAGCAGGACATGGTGCAACAATTGGCAAGATCGAAGAAGATGCAATGTTTTACTTAAGAAGTAGAGGGTTGACCAAAGAAGAAGCCGAAAAACTCATTATTAATGGTTTCCTTAATCCTGTTATAAACGAAATTGATGATGAACCTCTAAAGGAAAGATTTATAAGCGTCGTAAACTCAAGAATATGATAGATGTAGATCGTATTAGAAAAGATTTTCCGATATACAGCAAACAACCTCAATTGGTTTATTTAGATTCTGCTGCATCATCACTTAAATTAAAATCAGTCATTGATCAAGTTGATAGCTACTATTTAACACTTGGTGTAAATGTACATCGTGGTGCTTATGATCTAGCCTATGAAGCAACCAGATTGTATGAAGAAGCAAGAGTAACTGTTGCTGAATTTATCAATGCCAACAATGAAGAAATCGTTTTTACCAGAGGAACGACTTCATCTTTAAACATGATTGCAGGAAGCTATCGTGATATTTTAAAACCTGGCGATGAGATTATTACAAGCGAACTTGAGCATCATTCATCACTTCTGCCATGGATGGTTACAGCTAAACATACAGGGGCTAAACTCGTATATATTCCATTAACCAAAGAAGGAAGAATTACAGTTGAAGGATTTGAATCAGTTTTAAATGATAAAACTAAGATTGTTGCACTTACACATGTCTCAAATGCATTAGGTTATTTGACGCCGATTGAAGAAATAACTCAATTAGCACATAAAAAACAAGCCGTTGTCATCTTAGATGCTGCACAATCAGCTCCACATATAGAATTAAATGTTCAAAAATTAGGTGTTGATTTTATGGCTTTTTCAGGACATAAGATGTTTGGTCCATCAGGTGTCGGTGTGCTTTTTGGCAAAAAAGAACTTCTCAATCTGATTGAACCTTTCGAATATGGCGGTGAAATGGCCGATGAGGTCAGTAAAGATAATGCGACATGGAAAGATGCACCCTTAAAATTTGAAGCTGGTACACCTGTAATTAGTGGCGCTATTGGGCTTGCAGAAGCTATCAGATATTTAAAATCTATCGGATTTACACAGATACATGAGCATACTCATGCTTTGCAAGAATACACATTAAATAAACTCTCAAAAATCAAGGGTGTTACAATTTATAATTCAAGCAGTGAAAATCCAGTGATTACATTTAACATTGAAGGTATTCACCCACATGATATTGCAACAATGCTTGATCAAGATGAAGTATGTGTTAGAGCAGGGCATCATTGTGCTCAGCTCGTCAATAAATTTTTAGATGTGAATTCAACGTTAAGAGCATCTTTTCACATCTATAATAATTATGCTGATTGTGATACATTCGTTGAAAGTATCAATAAGGCAAAAAATTTCTTTGAAGGATTCTAAGGAGACCACGATGAACATTGAGCAACTATATAGACAAGTTATTATGGAGCATTATAAGAACCCTAAAAATAAGGGGTTTGTTGCTGATAATAGTTACTTGACTATTCATTTGAATAACCCATCTTGTGGTGATGAAATGACTGTTCAATTAAAGGTCGAAGATCATATTTTAACTGACATCAAGCATCAAGGAACAGGTTGTTCTATATGTTGTTCAAGTGCAAGTGTGATGAGTGAAACACTTAAAGGAAAATCTATGGATGAGGCTATGAAGATCATTCATGAATTTTATGAATTAATTAAAGGTTATCCTTATGATAAGGATATACTAGTTGGTGATGCAGTTGTTTATCAAGGTGTAGCACAATTTCCTGCACGCGTAAAGTGTGCGACATTAGCATGGAAAGCTACAGAACAAGGCATCAATAAAATCAAGGAGGATGAAACAAATGGATGACAATAAAAAGAAAATTGACGCCATCATTGGCGATTATCAATTCGGATTTCATACCGAAAATACACCAGTATTTAATACAGGAAAAGGGATTAGCGAAGAAATTATTAGAACGATTAGCAAGCATAAGAATGAACCAGAATGGATGCTTGATTTCCGTATAAAGAGTTATCAGAAATTTCTTGAATTAAAGAACCCAAAATGGGGACCAGATTTATCATTTATCAACTTTGATGAGTTTACATATTTCATTAAAGCAAGTGATCGTGCTGAAACCAGTTGGGATGAAGTACCAGAAAACATCAAGAACACATTTGAAAAACTAGGTATTCCAGAAGCTGAAAGAAATTTCTTGTCTGGTGTCTCTACACAATTTGAAAGTGAAGTCGTTTATCATAATACCCAAAAAGAACTTGAATCATTAGGTGTAATCTATGTAGATACAGATACAGCACTTAGAGAATATCCTGATCTTGTCAAAAAATATTTTGGTAAAATGGTTCCTTATGGTGACAATAAATACGCAGCACTCAATTCTGCTGTATGGAGTGGAGGATCATTTATTTACGTTCCTAAAGGCGTAAAAGTACCAAAACCACTACAATCATATTTTAGAATCAACTCAGATCAAATGGGTCAATTTGAAAGAACATTAATCATCGTTGATGAAGGTGCATATGTCAATTATGTTGAAGGATGTACAGCGCCTATTTATACCAAAGATTCTTTACATGCCGCTATTGTTGAAATCGTTGTTGAAAAAGATGCTACATGCCGTTATACAACCATTCAAAATTGGTCAAATAATGTTATTAATCTTGTAACTAAACGTGCTTTTGTTTATGAAAATGGACACATGGAATGGATTGATGGAAACATCGGAAGTGGTGTTAATATGAAATATCCATCATGTGTGCTTTTAGGTGAAAGAGCAAAAGGGACAACCATTTCTATTGCCTTTGCTGGAAAAGATCAATGGCAAGATACTGGAGCAAAAATGATTCATGTCGCTCCTAATACGACTTCAACCATTATCTCTAAATCAATTAGTCGTGGTGGAGGAACAGTTAATTATCGCGGTAAAGTTGATTTTGGCAAGAAAGCCAAAGGAGCTAAGGCACATGTCGAATGTGACACAATCATCCTAGATGATTTCTCATTTAGTGATACAATTCCAACAAATATTGTTAGAAATAGTGACGTATTCTTAGAACATGAAGCTACCGTTTCTAAAATATCAGAAGAACAACTATTCTATTTGATGAGTAGGGGTCTCACTGAAGCTGAAGCGACAGAAATGATTGTTATGGGATTCATTGAACCGTTTGCTAAAGAATTACCTATGGAATATGCGATAGAGCTAAATCAGTTAATTAAGCTTGAAATGGAAGGTTCTATCGGATAATACACGAAAAATAGTGAGATATTTGCTTATTTATGGCAAATATCTTTTATTTTATGTTATTTTAAAGTAAAATAATGATACGAAGGTGATATCATGAGAAAAATAATGATTGTTGTTATGATTTTCATCATTAGTATAGGTTTATCAGCTTGTATGACAGAAAAAACTTATGATGATCTTTATTTGGAGTACTTAACACATTTAGAAGAAAATGAAGTTAACTACCAGTCAACCATTGACTATTTTAATCATGTCTCATCAGAAGTTATTAAAAGTGTAGTCCATATTGAAAAATCAGTTTTTGGTATAGGATCATCTACAGGTTCTGGTGTCATAATTAAAGCTGAGGCAAGTCATTACTATGTTTTAACAAACAATCATGTGGTTTATGTTTCAGAGAACATTGTACGTGTAGACTATGTAGTTACTGACTATTTAGGCAACGAATATACTGCATTATTGATTTCAAGCAGTGAAGATTATGATCTGGCAATACTAAGAATTCCAAGAAAGACGTTTGAATTGCCAGTAATTGAATTTGCACCTCATAATCCAGTTAAAGGTAGAAATTTAGCAATACTGGGATATCCAAGTTTTCAACTCAATGCAATTACTATTGGTGATGTCATTGATTATGCCCCAATTGAAGTCTCTAGCACATCATATGATATTATTAATGTTTTATTTGATGTTCTTATTTGTGATGCTCCTGTTAAATCAGGAAGTAGTGGTAGCGTGGTAATCAATCAACAATTTCAATTAGTTGGTATTGTTTATGCAGGTAATTTTGCTGACACAAACGATGTATCAGAATATACTTTTTGCATACCTGTAGAAAAAGTTCTTGAATTCTTCCAATTGAAGCAATTCAGTTTGGAGGTTGAATCATGAAAAAATTAATTTTATTACTATTCACTCTTACACTCGTATTAACAGGTTGTATTAGAGTTATAGAAGAAGAAAATTCAGATGAATATAGAGCACTATCATCTCAGTACGAATCATTTATTTCACACGACATTCTTGACGATCAACAATTTGAGGCTTTTATCAATACGACAACATTTGATACAATACAATCAAATATCATGATTAAAGTTCAAATCTATGATGATTTAAATAATTTGGTGGAAACGAGATATGGCTCTGGAGTCGTCGTGTCAAAAGGTGTTTATTATTATGTGTTGACAACATCTGATTTGACATATACAAGTGAGTATCATAATGTTTCCTACTTAACTACTGATTATCAAGGTCGCGTTACAAAAGCATATATCGATCATATTTCATTAGATTATGGACTCACAGTTTTAAGATATCAACGCGTTTTAGCAACCCGATTGCCAGTTATTGATTTTGCTCCAGCAGCTCCTTTGCAAGGCGAACCACTTTTACAATTTGGTTATAAAGGTGAAATTATGAATTCCATGGCCATGGGTATGATGATTGAAGAAGACATTATTGAGGGTCCAACAAACGATTATTTCTATACTTCAATAGCAACAGATGAATTTGCTAATGGTAGTGCAATTATCAACATGAGCAATCAATTAGTAGGTATTCAAGTCAGTGTTGTCGATGGCATGAGTTATGCAATATCAATTTCAGAGATTGTTCAATTCCTACATGTATATGAGGATTAAAAGATATTAAGATTAAAGCGATTTGTCAAATCGCTTTTTTTTATGTTCCTAGCTGAAGAAGTGTATGGTATATCACATAATTATTAAAAATGGAAATGGTCATGCTATAATGAAATAAAGGAATGATGATATGTATCGTTATCTAATTATTGAGAGTAAGAAAAGCATCCATAATGATGAGTCAATGATTGTTTCTCTTTTTTCAGAATTCATTGATTTTAATAAAAAAGAGACGGATCATCATGCCATCTATCTTTTTTATACTCAAGAAGTCGATATTTCATTTTCTGAAGTCATATTGAATATTATGAGTGATACATTAAGCGATTTAAGGTTGTATGCTTCTTATGGATTTGAGACGGAACAAGAGTTATATAACCATCTTGAATTTACTAAGAATAGATTAGCAATGATTCCTTTTATCAAACATGTTTTTTTAGATGATAAAGTGATAGTGAAAGAATCACTTAACACAATTGATGACCACTTAAGAAAATTCATCCTCAAAAAATATGCATATGATCAAGTCATTCTTCAAAGTATCAAAATCTATTTAGAATCCAACCAAAACACAAGTGTTGCATCAAAAAAACTATATATTCATAGAAATACATTGGTTCAAAGACTAGATAAATTCAATCAAGTTACTGGGTTTGATGTACGAGTATTTCTAGATGCCTATCTCATCTATCATCTCTTAAAATAAATATGTGCACATTGCACATTTTTTTTATCTGTAATCGTTGCTATAATGTACTTACAATGTAAAAAAAGGGAGAAAATTATGGCAACATTAAAATTAAAGGATATTAACAAAGTTTATCCAAATGGTGTTCAAGCTGTTTTTGATTTTAGTTTGGAAATTAGAGATAAAGAATTTATCGTATTTGTAGGACCATCTGGTTGTGGTAAATCAACGACACTCAGAATGATTGCTGGATTAGAAGAAATTACATCAGGCGAATTGTATATTGACAACGAACTTGTTAATGACAAAGCTCCAAAAGATAGAAATATCGCGATGGTTTTCCAATCCTATGCGCTTTATCCACATATGACTGTTTATGATAACATGGCTTTTGGATTAAAATTAAGAAAAATGCCTAAAGATGTTATTAATGAAAAAGTTAATAATGCGGCTGAAATCTTAGGTCTTGTGCCTTATTTAAAGCGTAAGCCAAAGGCTTTATCTGGTGGACAAAGACAACGTGTTGCTTTAGGTAGAGCAATTGTACGTAATGCTAAAGTTTTCTTAATGGATGAACCATTATCAAATCTTGATGCTAAGCTACGTGTTCAAATGAGAGGCGAATTGATTAAACTTCACAATCAAATTGAAACAACGACTATTTATGTAACACATGACCAAATTGAAGCGATGACAATGGCAAGCCGTATTGTTGTTATGAAAGATGGTTATATCATGCAAGTTGGAGCACCTAAAGAAATTTATGATTATCCTAACAACTTATTCGTTGCTGGATTTATCGGAACACCTCCAATGAACTTTATTAGAGGTATTGTTGACACTAAAGCTGTATTTACTGCAGGTGTGCATACAGTCAAAGTTCCTGAAGACAAATTCGAGATTATCACTGAAAACGGTATGGTTGGCAAAGAAATCGTATTAGGTATTAGACCTGAAGATATCCATGATGAACAAGTAGTTATGGATACATATCCAGGTGCAGTACTTGAAATCGTAGTTGATGTTGCTGAACTTCTTGGTTCTGAAACGAATATCTATACAAACATCAATGAAAATCATATTTGTGCTGTAATCAATGCTCGTACTGGAGTACGTATTGGTGATAAGATGAAATTAGCACTAGATATGCATAAATGTCATTTCTTTGATCCATCATCAGAACAACGTCTTGTTATTGACTTGAATAAAGCAGCTAAAAAAGAAAAAAAGGCAGCTGCTAAAGAACAGAAAGAAGCTACAGAGGAATAATGAAAAGGCCATTAGGCCTTTTTTTATTGTAAAAATAGATGATAGAATACATAATAAATCATAGAAATGGATCATTAATTTTTCAAAGTGATTCCATCAAGCAATCAAATAAAACAAATTTGAGCATCATCAAAAAGTTATGCTTATCAGCTTTGTTCACATATGATGGTTACTTGAAAGCTGTACAAAATGAATTTGGAAAATCCTATCTTATCCCTGTTTATATTGATGAAGAACTGATGTTTATCCCCATCAAGAGAACAAGAGATTATGAAAACATTTGGATTAATTATGCTGCATTAATCGATGTTGTCTCATATCATGATTATATTGAAATCATATTTGATAGCACACGAAAATTAAGCATAAACATTTCATTGAAATCATTTCAGAAGCAAATAAAGTATTTAGAAGCAATAAGGAAAGCAAAAGTAAAGAATTTTCATTTCTAAAATTATAGAAAAAGTTTAGAAATAGTGTTATAATAGGCATGGTTAAAATAATAGACGATTACATCATATAGGAGGAATAATGATGGCTAAAAAAACAATAAGAGATATTCAAGTTAAAGGGAAAAAAGTTCTCATTCGTGTTGATTTCAATGTTCCATTGAAGGATGGAGAAATAAGCGATGAAAACAGAATAGTGCAAGCTTTACCTACCATTGAGTACGTACTTGAGCAAGGTGGAAGAGCAATTGTATTTTCACATCTAGGACGTGTGAAAGATGAATCAGACAAGGCAGATAATAGTTTAGCAGTCGTTGCTAAGAGATTAAGTGAGTTATTGAATAAAAAAGTTATCTTCGTACCTGTAACTCGAGGAAAAATCTTAGAAGATGCCATCAATCAACTCCATAATGGCGAAATCTTGATGTTTGAAAATACAAGATTTGAAGATTTAAATGGTAAAAAAGAAAGCAAAAACGATCCTGAATTAGGTAAATACTGGGCATCACTTGGAGATGTTTTTGTCAATGATGCATTTGGTACAGCTCATAGAGATGCTGCATCAAATGTGGGTATTGCAGCAAATATAAAAGACTGTGTTGCTGGATTCTTACTTGAAAAAGAAATTAATTTTATTGGTGGAACTTTAGAAAATCCAAAGAGACCTTTCGTTGCTATTTTGGGTGGAGCAAAAGTTTCAGATAAAATAGAAGTTATCAAAAATCTACTCAACGTTGCTGATAAGGTACTTATCGGTGGTGGTATGGCATATACATTCTTTAAGGCTCAAGGTTATGAAATCGGTAACAGTTTACTTGAAGCAGATAAGATTGATCTAGCCAAGGAATTACTAGAATTAGGTAAAGGCAAAATCGTCTTAGGTGATGATGTCATTACAGCAAAAACATTTGATCCAGAAAGTGAAAAGAACGTAAGAGAAATCACTTCAATTCCAGCTGATGAAATGGGTATGGATATTGGGCCAAGAACAATTGAACTTTTTGAATCCTACATTGCTACTGCTAAAACAGTCATATGGAATGGACCTCTTGGTGTGTTTGAATTCCCAAGATTTGCTGAAGGCACAAGAAGTATTGCTCAATCGATTACTGAAATTAAGGATCAAGCAACAACCATTATTGGTGGAGGAGACTCAGCTGCTGCAGTTATTCAATTCGGCTTAGCTGAAGGATTTACCCACATCTCTACAGGTGGTGGAGCTTCCCTTGAATACCTAGAAGGTAAATTACTTCCAGGTATCGAATGTGTAGATAATAAATAATGGATATCGGGAAAAAGATTAGAGCTCTTAGATTGGGTAATAGTCTTACCCAAGAAGAACTTGCCAATCGATTAGAGCTGACAAAAGGCTATATATCACAGTTAGAAAACAATCTCACATCACCATCAATGCAAACTTTATTTTCACTCTTAGAAGTTCTAGGTACGGATGTACATGAGTTTTTCTCTAAAGAGGAAGAACAGACTTACATTTATAAGAAAGAAGATTTCTATGAAAAAGAAAATGTTGATTTGAAGCATGTGATTAGCTGGATTGTTCCTAATGCGTTAAAATATGAAATGGAACCCATTTTGATTGACCTTGAACCTGGAGGACAATCTGTTATTGATGATCCGCATCCAGGTGAGGAATTTGGTTATGTTCTTGAAGGTCAAGTTACATTAGTAATTAATAAAAAGAGATACATTATAAGAAAAGGTGAAACATTTTATTATTTGGCAAACAAAGAACATTACCTCATGAATAATAGTCATCAAAATGCCAAGGTGCTATGGATTAGTACCCCACCAATGTTTTAATAGAAAGAGGAAAAATATGGAAAAAGAAATTTTAATTAAGAGTACATCTGGACTTCATGCAAGTCTTGCAGCAAAGGTTGTCCAAACAGCTTCAAAGTATGCTGTTGAAATCGAGCTTCATTATCAAGACAAAGTAGTTGACCTCAAGTCAATATTGGCTTTGATGTCATTAGCGGTTCCACATGGAAAGAACGTTCGTATCGTTGCTAGAGGTAATCGTGCTGAAGAAGCAATCAAAGACGTATCTTCAATTTTAGGTTGATTGAGATGAGTAGAAAACCTTTAATAGCTGGAAATTGGAAGATGTATAAAACGAAGGATGATGCACTTGCCTTCATTTATGCAGTTAATCTAGAAGTACCTGATAGAGATGTTGTAGAGTCAGTGATTTGTGCTCCTGCGATATTTTTAAGAGACTTGGTCAAAAGAGAAGGCGAAAATCTACGTATAGGCGCACAAAATGTTCACTATGCACAAGAGGGAGCTTTTACTGGAGAAATATCTTCTGCTATGCTTAAATCGTATGGTGTAGATTATGTTGTCATAGGTCACAGCGAAAGACGTGCATATTTCAATGAAACAGATGAGACTGTTAATTTAAAGTTAATAGCTGCAGTAAATAGTGAACTTACCCCAATCGTATGTGTCGGTGAATCACTTGAGATCAGAGAATTGGGAACAACAGATTCTGTTGTTGGCAAGCAAATCGAAAAAGCATATTTGAATGTTGATGCTGAAGAAGCACTAAAGACAGTTGTAGCATATGAACCTATTTGGGCAATAGGCACGGGTAGAACCGCTACACCTGATCAAGCAAACGACACAATCAAAGCTATTCGTTTAGTTTTAGAAAAGCTTTATAACAAAGAAGTTTCCGAACAAATACGTATTTTATATGGTGGTTCAGTTAATACGAAGAATGTTGACGATCTATTATCTATGTCAGATATAGATGGAGCTCTTGTTGGTGGAGCTTCACTTGATCCCAATTCATTCCTTACCCTTGTTAAAGCAGCATACAAAAAACAAACAAAATAAATCATATGATAACAAAAAACAAGAATCCATTTCTTGTTTTTTTTGTTTAATAATGAAAAAAAAGATGACTCCGAAGATTCATCTTTTTGTTTTTGTTATCTGTTGTAGAATTCAACAATCAATTGTTCGTTGATTTCTTGTAGGAATTCATTGCGTTCAGGATAACGAACGAATGTTCCAACGCCATTGTCTTTATCAAATGATACGAACTCAACAGTTGCATATTGACCTTCAAGAGCTTCTTGAACTACTTTCAAAGCTTTTGATTTTTCACGAAGTGCAATGTGTTGACCTGGTACTAAACGATAAGATGGAATATCTACTTTTTTTCCATCAACAAGGAAATGACCATGGTTTACCAATTGACGAGCTTGAGCTCTTGTTTTGGCAAGACCTAAACGATAGACAACATTGTCAAGGCGAGATTCAAGTAAACGTAAGAAGTTTTCACCATGCTTACCTTTCATTTTATCTGCTTCGTTGAATGTCTTTCTAAATTGCTTTTCTGATACCCCATAAGTAAATCTTACTTTTTGCTTTTCATGAAGCTGAGTACCATAGTCGCTAGTCTTAGAACGACGTTGTCCATGTTGACCAGGTGCATAAGGGCGTTTCTTTAATTCGATTCCTGTTTCAGAAATTGAATAACCCAAACGACGAGAAATTTTCCAAGTTGGTCCAGTGTAACGTGACATAATTTTTTACCTCCTCTTTTATTTTG
>Ga0180007_10004896_pt1 | contig 13949 bp, 12 predicted proteins | sample MM_PC_MetaG_FD_121122 | JGI IMG/M metagenome (GOLD analysis project Ga0180007, IMG submission 121122) | Groundwater microbial communities from the Aspo Hard Rock Laboratory (HRL) deep subsurface site, Sweden - MM_PC_MetaG | ecosystem: Environmental > Aquatic > Deep subsurface > Groundwater... | reverse complement strand
ATTAAATCTGGTATTTTATCACTAGCAGTTTTAAATCCCTTTTCTCCGTCAGAAGCTACAAGCACTTCATAACCTTCTAAATTTAATTTAGTTGCATATAACTCGGCTAAAAATTCATCGTCTTCTACTAGAAGTATTGTTTTTTTGTTAGCCATATTTTTTTAAGTTAATAAAATTATTGTATACTAAAAATCTTTTTATTATTGTACCTCTTTATCAATTTTTTTCTTATTGATACTTTTTAAATAATTCATCTTAATATCAATGGCATCCTTACCTCTATACATGCCCATTACTAACCCAATTGAAGTAGCAAAACGTGGGCCAATTTCATCTAAGATTGGTTTTAATTCTTCCGAACACTCTACACGTGCCCAGGGGTCACCTAAATAAACTTTTTTATCTAATTGTTTGGCTAGATATTGAGGCAGGTTCACAAGTAATGACGAACCACCGGTTAAAATTATTTTTTCAATTCTTGTTTGGTCCTTACCACTAAACTGATCTACCGTATAACGAATTTCTTGGACTAATGTTTTAACAAGCTCTTGAATTAATAGTGGAATTTTACTTTCAGCTGTTTCGCCACTTCCCAAACCGATATCGTACTTAAACTGCTCTGCTCGTAGTAAACTTATATTTAAATTTTCTGCCAAAGCTTTGGTAATTGCTAGTCCACCAAAATCCATTGTTTTTGTAACTACGGGAATACTTTTAGAAATAACTATGATATTAGTAACTGTTGCGCTTATATCTACAATCATTACATTTGCTAAGTCACGTCCAACCAACGAACGCATCAAGGCAAAGGTATCGTTTTCTATTCCTACCAACATTAATCCCGCTTCTTTAATTATTGCACTTCTTGTTTCTATTAATTTTTTTTCCACTGCACTAATCAAGACTCTTTGATTGTCGTGGCCATCTTTTGAAATTTTTAAAACATCTCGTACTTGGTCTATCTTATCATCTTGCGGTGCTTGCTTTTGCTTTTCGTTTCCGCTTTCAAATTTTTTTGATATAACATGCCAGTCTAATGCCATCTCTTCCAAAGGCATTGGTGTCACCTTTTTTGCTTCTGCATTAATAACTGGGGGAAAATCTTTTTTTTCTACTTTAGGTATAGTGATAATTGAGCTAAATACTTCATAAGTGGGTAGAGAAACAACTGCCATTCTTGTTTTTGTATTTGATTTTTTACAAACTTCCTTCAAATAAGCTCCAATTTGTATGACTTTTTGTTTTTCTTCGATTTCTTTTTCAATATCAAAATCCAAATATCCGTAAGTAACTAATTTTGGCCTGCCGCTAGCTTCTGAAAGTTCAACTACTTTTATGCTTTTGCTATCAAAATCTACTCCCAAATAACTGGTCTCTTTGGAAAATATTCCCATAATTATTTATACCTTTAAATTTTTGACAATTTAGCCTTTTTTTAATATAATTATCGTAAATCTGATAGATAAATTATAACATAAAAAACACTTTAACTAAAGTAAAGTAGTGGAAAAATACTTCTCTACTTTCAAAGAAAGGAAAACAAATATGCCAACAATACTTTGGGTTGTACTAATAGTCATTGCTCTAATAATTGCATGGCTTGTTTTAGTTTACAATGGCCTAATTAAGCTACGAAACCGTACTGACGAAGCATGGTCGGATATTGATGTTCAACTAAAAAGACGTTACGACCTTATCCCAAACCTGGTCGAAACTGTCAAAGGTTATGCCAAACACGAAAAAGAACTACTAGAGAACGTCACAAAAGCTCGATCTGCTGCTATGGGTGCTAAAGGTATGGGTGATAAAGCCAAAGCAGAAAACATGCTTTCGCAAACTCTAAAATCACTTTTTGCAGTAACGGAAAATTATCCTGATTTGAAAGCTTCTCAAAACTTCTTAAAACTCCAAGATGAACTAAGTGACACAGAAAATAAAATCCAAGCAGCTAGAAGATTCTACAATGGCAATGTTCGAGACTTCAACACAAAAATTCAAGTATTTCCAACTAACTTAATTGCCAACACTTTGGGCTTTAAAAAATATGATTTCTTTGAGGCCGAAGGTGGGGAGAAAGAAGCTGTAAAAGTTAAGTTTTAATCACGTAGCATGTATCATGTAACAGACTGGCGATGATGGTTACATGTTTCATGCTTCATGTTTCATGACCCATGTACAAGCAAATTGATTCGAACAAAAGAAAAACTGCTTTTTTGATTGTAATTTTTATTATGGTAATTTTGATTATTGGATGGACGTTCAGCGTAGTAACAGATACTGGTTATGCTGCTGTAGTAATTGCGGTAATTATTGCAACGCTGATGTCACTTGGTGGCTATTATAAAGGAGATAAGGTTGCATTGTTATCAGCAGGCGCAAAGGGGCCAATCGAAAAAAAAGATAATGCTTACGTATATCGAATGGTCGAGAATTTATGTATTGCCACTGGCATGCCCTTACCTAAAATCTATATTATTAATGACCCAGCAATAAATGCATTTGCTACTGGCCGTGATCCTCAGCATTCCTCAATTGCATTGACTACAGGTGCAATTAAAGAACTTGAGAATGAAGAACTAGAAGGTGTTATTGCTCACGAACTTTCGCATATTAAAAATTATGATATTAGGCTAATGACAATTGTGATTGTTTTGATTGGCGTGATTACACTTCTAGCAGACTTTTTTATTAGGAGCAGCTTTCATGGCAAAAGAGGTAGCAGTAAAAGTAATGCCAACGGCATATTAATAATTGTTGGAATAGTATTTATTATTCTTTCTCCATTTATTGGTCGGTTGATTCAATTTGCTATTTCGCGAAAACGTGAGTTCTTGGCTGATGCTTCTGGAAGCTTGATGACAAGGTATCCTGAAGGTCTAGCTCGTGCGCTAGAAAAAATTGCAGCGCAGTCCACTCCCCTACAAAGAACAAGCAATGCAACTGCACATTTATATATTGCTAATCCCTTTGGTTCCACAAAAAAATTTCTTTCAAAATCATTTTCCACACATCCACCTATTAACGAACGTGTTAAAGCGTTAAGGAACATGGCTTAATATAAATTCCAAATCAAATATAATAATTAAATGTTTAGTGTTTTAGAAAAATTTTCTACTCACTCTAAAGATGCTTTACAAAAAGCTGGTAAGCTTGGTATTGATTTAAAACAGCAAAAAATTGAACCAGAACACATCTTATACTCTTTGGCATCGGAAAAAGGAAGTATTGCTGCAGAAATCCTTTCAAAATATAAAATCTACCCAGAAAGAATTATTCTATTAGTTGAAAAAAATCCCAGCGTACAAAACTTAACTAATAGACCAACGCTCTCCCCTCTTTCTAAAAAACTTATCCAAAAAGCTGTTATTGTTGCTAACATTCACAAACATAAATATATAGGAACAGAACATCTACTTTCCGCAATATTAGAAATCAATTCTGAAAAAGTAATTCATTTTTTAAATAATTTGCGCGTGGATTTACCTAGCCTGGAACGTCAACTAAAAAATGTGTTAAAAAGCACATCAAAATTTCCAGATTTGACTGATTCAATTGAAAGCTACAAACATAAAGAAACCGGCGACCCACATCTTGGTGAACAACAAATGGTTATTACCAAAACAAAATCGTCTCAATTAGATTTTTTTGCTACTAACCTTACAAATCAGCAAATTCAAAAAAATATTGATCCAGTAGTAGGGCGCGAAGACGAAATTCAACGTTTAATTCAAATCCTTTCCCGTCGTACAAAAAACAACCCGGTTTTGCTGGGTGATCCTGGAGTTGGTAAAACCGCTATTGTCGAGGGTTTGGCTAAAAAAATTCTGCTTGGTGATGTCCCAGAAATACTTCTTAACAAAAAAATATATACATTAGATTTGACATTGCTGGTGGCAGGCACTAGCTTTCGTGGTGAATTTGAAAACAGACTGAAAAATGTTTTGCATGAACTCAAAAAAAATCCTAATGTGATTTTATTTATTGATGAACTCCATAATATTGTAGGCGCGGGCTCTGCTACTGGCTCGATGGATGCTGCCAATATTTTAAAACCTGCCTTGGCGCGTGGTGAAATCCGCTGCATTGGTGCAACTACGCTTGAAGATTTTAAAAAACATATCGAAAGCGATCCAGCGCTAGAAAGACGCTTTCAACCCATTCTTGTTGCTCAACCATCATTGAAAAAGACTATAGAAATTTTGCGAGGCATTCGGCACAACTATCAAAACTACCATCAAGTAGAAATTACTGACGAAGCAATTGAAGCAGCTACTCAACTTTCTCATCGTTACATTCAAGAAAAATTTTTACCAGACAAAGCAATCGATATTTTAGACGAAGCAGCTTCGAGTATAAAAATTTCTAAAGGTTCGGACGCTTTTTTAAAAAAAATACAAACTTTAGAAAAAGAACTAGCTTTAGTAAGAGAAAAAAAACAAAATGCGGTTTTAGCAGAAGATTTTAACACTGCTCTTTATTACAAATCTAAAGAAACAGAAATTACTGATAAAATTCTTGCCCTGCGTCAAAAACGCTCACAAACAAAAAAAGCTTTTATCGGTAAAGTAACAAAGGAAGACATCATAAACACTACAGCTAAAATGACCGGTCTACCTTTGCAGGAACTCCTTTCTAGCGAAAGAAGTAGACTCTTGAATCTAGAAAAATTATTAGCCAAAGAAATTATTGGCCAAGATCACGCTTTAAAAACAGTAGCGGAATTTATCAGAAGAAATCGCACTGGCATCGGTTCTACCCAGCGCCCAATAGGTTCTTTTATATTTCTGGGTCCAAGCGGGGTTGGAAAAACTGAAACAGCAAAAGTTTTGGCAGAAACATTTTTTGGATCTGCTGATAACTTAATAAGAATTGACATGTCGGAATTTTCTGAAAGTTTTAACATATCAAAACTAATCGGTGCACCCGCTGGATACGTGGGTTACAAAGAAAGTTCTAAGTTAACAGATGAGGTTCGTAAAAAACCTTACAGCGTAGTTTTGTTTGACGAAATAGAAAAAGCCCACTCAGACATTTTTAACCTACTGCTTCAAGTACTTGAGGATGGCCACTTGACTGATGCGACTGGAAAACGCATACACTTTAAAAACAGTATTATTATAATGACTTCTAACATCGCTTCTGAAAAACTAAACAATACTGCTGCCATTGGTTTTGAAACGTCTGACGACCAGATGTGGAAAGATTTTGATGGTTTGCAAAATCAAATTCTAAAAGACCTAAAGGAACGATTTAAGCCCGAATTTCTTAATAGATTAGATAAAATTTTAGTCTTTAAACCTTTGGCAATAAGTAGTATAATAAAGATAGTACAAAAACAATTTAATGACCTTTCAAATAGACTTTCTGGACAAGGTTATTCTATTGATTTTGATGCAAAACTGGCAAAGTATATTGCGAAAAAAAGTTATCAACCACAAGAAGGTGCGCGTGCTGTAAGAAGAACTATTCAAGAACAAATTGAAAATCCCATAGCAGAAAAAATAATTGCCGGGGATTATAAAAAAGGTGATAAGATAAAGGTGTCAGTTGAAAATAATAAATTGAAATTTGAATAGTATGGCACAGCGACTAGACAAAGAAAAAAGGAAAGAATTGCGTGATGAATATAAGCAAAAACAACAAGAAATGGAACAAGCGCGTGCATTACGAGATCAGCAATTTCAAGAACGACAAGAAAGTCCAGATGGAGGAGGCGTGAACCAACAAAAAGTAACCCAGCCAAAAAAATCTACTCACCCAAATCAAAGGGCACTTGAAGGCCGAAGATCATCTGATCCAGATCCACAGGGTAGACATAGAGATATAAATCAGCGTCAAACGATGGATCCACACAGAAGGCCAATGCACACAGGCCAAAACCGACTTGATAGTATTAGACAAAATGAACCTGATTCAACACAAAGAAGACAAAATTGGCAAAATATCAAAGACTTCGGACAACAAGGCCAAGATATTCAATCTTTAAAAAATCAATTGTCGAGTGGCGAACAAGATGGTGCCAGACGAAAACTTTTACAAGAAAAATTAAATAAGAGACAAAAGGGCCGTGCTCGTTCTATGATAGGAGCTGCCAAATCTTATGCAGCTACAGGCTCAAAAATTGGCACAGCGAGAATACTGCAAGTTGCATGGTTAAATCTAATTGATACATTTGGCTTGACATTGATATATATTAATTTTCATTTTTTAATGGCACATATATTAAAGTCTGAGATGTTTTGTAAGTTTGGAGAGGAATGGACGCCAAAATCAGGCAGAATGGTAGCAGCTGGTGGTGGTAAAGGGAAAGGAATGTTTGGAGCTGGCTCTAAAGTATTAGAACTCGGAGAAATATTATTGATGTTAGTGCTTGATGCCTTAATAGTAGTTATTCTATTTGGATTGTTTATTATACTTTTATTAATTATAGACTCAGTTACTAAATGGCAACTTTTCAGTATGGCTTTTAACGCTGATCCTATATTGGGACCTATTATCCATATAATTAATAACTAAAATAATCTATGCCACAACTAAACTGGAAAAGAATAGCTTTAATTGCCGGCTTTATTGCTGTGGTAATCTTATTGGGTTGGTTTTTGTATTATGTTTTTTTTAGTCCTACTACCCAAACAAATCAAAATATTAATCAGAATATTAACGGTGGTTTAATTAATGCTGATCCAGGTGGCGGAACCATTACTAATATCAATGGAACTGGCAGTTTACCTGGTGGTATTAATGGTAATGTTAATGTAGTTGACCAAAAACCACAGCAAACATTACCCTCGGAAATTGCAGCGGGTGGTTTAACACAAGTACAAAACCTATCAGAAGCAAATGCCCTAGGTGTAACACTTTCTTCTGATGGAAACAACTTAGTCTATTATGATCCTATGGACGGTAAATTCTATAGATTAACAAGCAATGGTGAAAAAACATTATTAAGTGACAAAACTTTTTTTGCGGTAGAAAATATAGTTTGGTCTAATGAAAAAAATGAAGCAATAATTGAATATCCGGATGGTGCAAATATCTTATATAATTTTGATACCAAAACCCAAGTAACTTTACCCAGACACTGGCAAGATTTTTCCTTTTCTACAGACAATGAAAAGGTGGTAACAAAAAGCCTAGGCACCAACCCAGAAAACAGATTTTTAATTGTTTCTAAACCAGATGGCTCGCAAGCTAAAAGTATAACACTAATAGGAGAAAACGAAGACATTGTCAATGTAGACTGGGCACCAAACAACCAAGTAATTGCCACCTACACCAAAGCAGTTGATGGCAATAGGCAGGAATTATTTTTTGTTGGTTTAAATGATGAAAATTTTAAATCCATTATTATTGCTGGTTGGAATTTTGAAGGTATTTGGTCGCCAAAAGGTGATAAAATTTTATACAGTGTTAGCAATGCTGAAACAGAAAATAAACCACAACTCTATATTGTGGATGCTTTAGGTCAACGAATAGGGCTTAATTTAAAAAACCTTAAAACCCAAACCTGGGCTAATAAATGCACTTTTGCTGATAATGATACTGTTTATTGTGCTATACCAACACAACTTGAAACTGGTGCAGGGTTTAATCAAGAAATTTACGACGAATACCCTGATACAATTTTAAAAATTAATTTATTAACTGGCTATAAATCTATTTTAGCCATACCAGAGATTGGAAACACCATTAATAAATTAATGGTTTCAAACAATAATCAATATTTATTTTATCAAGATAAATTTACTAATAAAATATTTAAAATAAAGCTTAGATGACCTCACATAGAAAAAAAACAGTAATATTATTATTTACAATTTTTTTATTATTTATTCCGCTAATAAGTAAAGCCGGGGTTTGTTGTTATCACAGAGAAACAGGCAAACCCGTAGCTGTGGTATCTGAACTTACCCCATGGTTATGCGATAAATTCGGTTATAACTATGTTGAAGGAGTAGTAGCTGATAATGTCGCTAATTGCCCAGATAATCCTTTAATACCGGAGCAATGCCGTGATCTACCGGAAGGTGCAAACATCATAGAGTGTCTTAAAAAAAACACTACTGCTAAAAGTGCTGTTGTAACAAGAGGACAATACTGCTTGCAAACCCCAATTGGCAACTTAGATTGTGGTGTTGATTTACCAAACTATATTGCGTCTTTATACAAATTTTTAATTAGTTTTGCTGCTGTTTTAGCGGTTGTTATGATTATGGTTGGGGGGGTGCAGTGGATGATGGCTGGTGGAAGCCCAGAAAGAGTATCTAATGCAAAAACTTATATTACCTCTGCTTTGATAGGTTTGATATTAGCGCTTTCTTCTTTTTTACTTTTACAAACAATAAATCCTAGACTAACTGAATTAGCTATGCCAACACTCCCTCCATTAGATAAACCAAGTAGTGCTATGTCTGCAATTTCCCCCAGAGAACAACAATGTTTTGAACAATGTCAAGCACAGGATAAGGGTTATGATGCTGAACTGTTAAATAGTAGTCCTCAAGCTGAATGCGTTTGTATAGAAACAGAGATAAGTTGCAGCACAAAATGTGAACCTTATAATGACTGGCGAATTGTAGAAAATGAATGTGAGTGTGGTGTTGGCTGTTGTCTTTGGGAACAAGGTGGATTAGTTAGAGGAGGAGAACTTTGCGAAGAAGAATTATACGTAGGTAATGAAGAATGCCACTTAAATGATACCCGCGTCCCTTTCCCCTTCCTTGGTTCATTTGAAACTTGGAATGGTGTACGAATTCCTGGCATGTGTCCTAGAAATAACCCACCTTGCGTAACTACATTTTTGGGTGGATGGGGAGCACAAGAATAAGCTCATACTGTTACCACGATAACAAGCTTGGACAAATGTTTTAATGTATAAAGCTAAAAAAAATATTCTTAAATCTTAATGTAAAAAAACAAGCGCCTCTCCTCTCAAAACACAAATTCGTAGGTCGGGTTGACCTTAAACGTTTTTAACGCCTTTTTGAGTTTTTGCTTCAATTTGACAATTATAATATTACATCCTAAAATAACTTTACTATAAACGGCGCAAGCTTTGTGCCTTTTTTATTATGAAAAAACATCGCAACTCACCAAAAAGATATTATGAAGAAAACGAAGTATATTTTATTGTTGTAAAAACACAAAATAATTATCCATATTTTAAAGAACCCATATTTTGTGATTTGTTAATTGAAGAGATTAAATTGTGTAAAAAAATAAAAAAGTTTAATTTATTTGCTTTTTCGATAATATATGACCATTTGAATTTATTGATACAACCGGGTGAGGAATATAATATATCGAAAGTGATGCAATCAATTAAGAAAGAAACATCTCGAGATATTAATTATATAATATCCGATCATCACGCGGTAGGCGACATTCCGGAATGTCGCCTACGAGGGAAACAATATTCTTATCGTTTCGATAAAGAATATACGATTCCAAATTTATCAAAATGTCAAAACCAGTTTATCCAAAAATATGATACCAGCCAACATCAATTCCCCAAATTCAAATGGCAAAAATCATTTTATGACCATGTTATTCGTGATGATCGTAATTTTGAATATCATTATGATTATACGGTATACAATCATCAAAAACATGGATTGCCTGATGATTGGCAATATACATCGTTGAATTGGGTGGAGGTGATTGATAAAATTTTAATATAAAAAACAAGCGCCTCTTTTCTCAAAAACTTCTTGAGAATTAAGGCGCTTTTTGCGATGCGTGGCTTTTTGTTTTGGGTTGTACTGCGAAACAACTTCTGATTTCTTCTTCGGTGATGTTAACATGCGGTAGGTGGTTAACTGCGTTTTGCAGTTTTACAACTTGTTCGTCACTAAGGATTCCTCCAGCCAAAGTAACTATCTTCTGAATAAGCTTCATCGCTTCCATTGTTACTCGGCGTCTGCCACTATACTCTCCAAAGATGGAACCAGTACGTATTAAACGCTTAAACCAAAACAGTGTTTTCCTCCATGCATTAACGATTTTTCTTGGAATATTTAGAATATGTATTCCTAAATTATGAAGAAACCAATATTCCTTATCCATAGATTCCCTCCCTTATATAATTTGGCCACCATTGCAGTCTAACAAAAAAAATTGACTATGTCAATATCTAAAAAAATGAGGCAGAAGTGTTTAGCTTCCGCCCCAGTGCAGTATCCTTGGCCAAGGGTACTACCGTGTCGATAGTAGGGGGATAAGTCTAGGACCAGATTGGTCCAGTAGCGCCTCTTTGACGGTTTTCAGAAGCTCATATAGAGCTAATACAGCTTTTTGAGCTTCCTTTTTCCATCGCTTGGCGCGTGTTCTCAGTTTCCCTACATATTCGAGAAAGTTGTTAATAATTATCACGACCGTACTTGGTCGTTTTGCTTCCTCGAGAGAATCACGATATGTCACCAGTTCTGCGGTGACAGTTTTGGGAATCATTGAAATTTGCGGATCTATTCCCGCAAGCAAGGATTCAATCCCACTTGTGAATCTTTCGATTCCCTTTTCGGTGATTACCGGGTTTTTGGTGTAACATGACTGGCAGACAAATTTACCATTTGGTAATTCCTCATGGATATCGTCGCGGGCTCTCGTCATGTTGCATCCCCCGGCACAAAGCCAGGAACTGGGGAGTTGGGTATGGCAATCCCAGCACCAAGATCCCAGTAAACCGAGAGTTTTACCCTCTGATTTTTTCCCAACTTCGCCACAATTTTCACAGCGCTTTAGAACTTGTCCCTCCATATTACTCATTTTTTTCTCCGGTTGTTGAGGTCTTTAAGTTTTGTTTCTGACAATTTGTGTGCGCATTCTCTCCTTTCTTGCCTTCGTATTATTACGAAGGTAGGCCAATTTAACTTATGTTTAAAATACTTTATTTTTATCTATTTGTCAAGCCTATTCAGGATGTGTTTCTTGTTTTTGCTCTATAATACGTTCTAATATTTTTGGAAATTTCTTTAAATCTGGTGATTGTTCTAAAAATTCTTGTGCTTGTTTTCTAGCTACTTTTATTATCTCATAATCAAAAAGGCTGGCTAGTTTTAAACTTTGAATATAACCAGACTGTTCTTTGCCATAAAGCTGTCCAGGGCCTCTAAATTCCAAATCTTTTTCTGCTAATTCAAATCCATCACTACTTTCTACTAGCGCCTGCAAACGATCAATGGTTTTTTGAGTATTACTATCACTAAACAACAAACAATAAGATTGATGTGTGCTCCTACCTACTCTTCCTCGCAGTTGATGCAGTTGTGCCAGACCAAATCTTTCAGCTCCTTCTATCATCATAATTGCTGCGTTAGGTATGTTGACTCCAACCTCAACGACCGTAGTGGTTACTAAAATATTAATTTTATTAGCTAAAAAATCATTCATAATCTCTTTTTTTTGATCTGTTTTTAGTTTACCATGCAAAAGTCCTACGCTTAAATTTGGAAAAATTTCTTCTTTTAGTATTTCGAATTCTTCTGCTACTGCTTTTACTCCAAGTTTATCAGAAGGATCAATCAATGGACATACAACAAACGCCTGCCTGCCTTCGTTTACTTTTTCTTTTATAAATTTGTATGATTCTTCTCTTTTATTTGGTGTAACAACTTCGGTGATTACTTTTTTTCGTTCTTTTGGCATTTCTTTTATAATTGATAATTGCAGGTCACCATACAAGCTTAAGGCAAGGGTTCTAGGAATTGGAGTTGCTGTCATAGAAAGAAAATGCGGTGACGTATTTTTGTTGCCACTTTTTTCTTTGATTGATTTTCGCTGCTCTACACCAAAACGATGTTGTTCATCTACAATAACTAAGCCTAGGTTATTAAATTTAACATCAGCCTGTATTAATGAGTGTGTACCAACAATCAATTTTATTTCGTTATTTTTGATTAATTCGATTAGTTTTGATTTTGATAGTTTTGCTCTATTTGTTGTTTTGATAGTTGTTCTGGTCAAAAGAGCAATTTCGATATTTTGTTTTTCTAAAAGCCAGTTTAATGTTTCAAAATGTTGCTGAGTTAAAATTTCTGTGGGAGCCATAAACGCAACTTGTTTGCCACTAGCAAGTGCATTGCTTATTGCCATTGCTGCAACAACTGTTTTGCCAGAACCCACTTCGCCCTCGAGCAATCTGTTCATTGGTGTTTCTTTTTCTAAATCCCGAAGTATCTCCCAAGAGGTCATTTTTTGATCGTTGGTTAATTCAAACGGCAAAGAGCTTACAAACTCTTTGGTAATATTTTTATTAAATTCGATACTTTCTGCAGTACTGTGTTCAATATCTTGTCTACTTAACAAAACTTGGATGATAAATAATAGTAATTCATCAAATTTTAATCTATCTAAGGCTTTTTGTGCGTCGTTGTAAGTGGTTGGAAAATGTATTTTACTAATTGCTTGTCCTAAACTTAACAGATGATACTTTTCTACAACTTGGTCGGGTAACCACTCCGAAAGCGCCTCAGCTAAGTTAATGACTGAACTAATCAAAAATCTAATTTGTTTTTGTGATAAATTTTGCGTTGTTGGATATATAGGAACAAGCCTTGCTGTATGAATTGTTTCTTTTTTGTTGGCTTTTTCGTAAACTGGATTTATCATTTGCTGCTCATACTTATCAAAACCCACTTTACCAGACAAATAAACTAACTCCCCTACATTCAATACTTTTGTTAAATACGGCTGATTAAACCAAATAACCTTTATTGTACCGGTTTTATCGGAAACCACACATTCAGTCAAAAAACGGCGTTTTTGTGGACTACGCCGGCTGTTAATAAGCTCTATTTTGCCTCGGATGGTGGCCTGAGTATTTGGAATTAAATTTTTGATATCTGAAACTTTAGAAAAATCATCATATCGAAAAGGGAAATGAAAAAGTAAATCTTGGGCTGTTTTGATATTTAGCTTGCTTAAGCGCTGTGCTGTAGTTTCGCCAACACGATTCAAATCTTCAATTTTAGTTTCTAGAGTGACCATAAGTTTATTTTAACATGAAAGAGGTAAAATAAAAAAAGAAGTTTTTAATGACTTCTAAATGGCGTGCCTGGAAGGACCCCCTATAATAATTCGTTCCACTCATTATTTTCGGGGCAAGCTTGAACCTTTGGATTTAGACAAAAAAAACGCCCTCGGTAGGACTCCCCGCCTTCACTATCGTTTCGGCGGGCAGGTAACCTACAAGCGTCCCAGGCAGGACTTGAACCTGCGACCTTGAGATCCGCAATCTCACGCTCTATCCAACTGAGCTACTGGGACAAAGATTATAGTTTAAACATTCTCGCAATCTGATCTGAAAGTGGTTCGTTTTCACGCTCTATGTCTTCTGGTATATATTGAAGGAGTATTTCTCTTACCTTTACTGGATTTTGATTCATTAAATTAATTGGGGCTCTTGGATGAAACACACTTTTATATTCAAAAAATAAACTTTTTATTTCTGGTGGTTCATAAATAATAAAAAAACTTTCGATATTTTTATATTCAAAAAACTGTTCTCCAATCATTATTCCATCTTCGAACAAGGTAAATAATAATTCTCGGCTTTCTCTTTGCATCATTATCATCACCAGAACTAACATTATAATAACTAAAACAAATAATATATTTTTTGTCCAAAGCGCGTATATAATTAAAAGCGTAATAATAAACCCAGCTGCCATGTACCAAGTTTTGTTTCTTTGGTATTGATTAAATTCTGGAAATTTCCAAGAAAGTAATTTATTACCGTAATCTTTATTTTTATTTTCTTCTTGTGGCATTTGAAATTAGTGTTAATTCTCAATAAAATGTCTTTTCATAAAAGCCTTACCAGATCCAAATTTAAGATATTTCTCTAACTCTCTAGCTTTACTCTCAGACTTTACCGCAATATACGCATTCAAAACAATTGGTAAATACGGCTTTGTAGACTTTGATTCACCTTTCTTATGTTGGCGGATTCT
>Ga0180007_10004895_pt1 | contig 13953 bp, 10 predicted proteins | sample MM_PC_MetaG_FD_121122 | JGI IMG/M metagenome (GOLD analysis project Ga0180007, IMG submission 121122) | Groundwater microbial communities from the Aspo Hard Rock Laboratory (HRL) deep subsurface site, Sweden - MM_PC_MetaG | ecosystem: Environmental > Aquatic > Deep subsurface > Groundwater... | reverse complement strand
CTTGCAATTCTAAGGTTCGCTTATCAACCAGATGTTCCAGGTTTTGCCGGTGCGTCATAATCTCTCTGCCCCAATCCTCGGTAATAGAGAGAAGTTCGTTAAATTTTTCGGCCAGGATATGGACTTCTCCCTTCCCGGTTACCGGAACTCTCAAAGAATAGTTCTTTTCATGGGAAATTGTTTGCATGGTATCGGTCAATTCATGGATTGGGCCAGAAATAGCTCTCTGAAACCTTGAAAAAAGCAACGAGGCAATAAACATTCCGGATGCGGATATAAATGCCAGAAGAATAGCCTCGCTGCCAAATTGTTTAAGAAAAGGAGCTATATCATAGGTGATTGATATGGAGCCTTTGACCTCATTTCCCTGACGGATTGAATCATGCAGGCTGATCGCCAGCAATCCGATGCTGATGCCATGTTCTTTTGGGGCTATGGATTCATCATAAGCCTCTGCCCCGCGAACATACCTTGCAAACATTTTGCCTTCTCGTGTGTAAATTGCGCTTTGGACAATATCGGGAAAAGCCCCCAGAGTAGCGAGGATTTCGGCAGCTGTTTTCTCATCGGAAAATGTAAGGGCAGTGCTGCTGAAGTTGCCTATGATTTTTGCTTGCCCGGAAAGATTCTGCAGCACATAGTCTTTATAGTTTCTGACATCCTTAATCACCAGGATAAGCAGAATTAGACCGAATGCTACTCCAATTGAGAGTAGATTCATTCGGAACAATTGCTGTCTGATATTCATTTGGCATCCTCTCAAAAGCTGTGTTAGTTGACTGGCTGTATGACTCAGATTTCAGTTGCCTATCTAAAAATCTCAAAATGACGCTGCACCAATATAGAATTGCAGAAGATATACTATATTTCCTCCCATTTTGTCCATTTTAAGGTGCACTTGCGACAGTTTTACAATGACATGCATATATTGACTTTATGATGGGTAATCAGTAACATTCTAAGTTGAAAAAATGACGTTTGAAAAATGCTATAGGAATTGCACTTTCCCATTATTTCTCGATTAATTGGATACGTTATTGGTGAAAGGAAAATTTTTTCAGGCAATTAATCAGGAGATTCTACATGAAGCGCGCTGTGTTTGTTCGGTTTTTTCTTTCTTTTACGGCGATCTGTATCTTCCTGCTGACCAGGAATTCTTGTTTCGCTTCCGTCGAGAATTGGACTGCGTTATCACTTGAAGAACTCATGGACGTAAAGGTTTCCATGGTTTCCCGAACTCCCAAAAAAATTATGGATACCCCGGCGGCGGTTTATGTAATATCCTCAGAGGAACTGCGCAGAAGTGGTGCCACAAGCATTGCGGAGGCTATTCGGTTTGTACCGGGAATGTTCGTTGCGCATGTAGATGCAAATAAATGGGCAATTAACGCTCGTGGTAGCAATAATCGTTTTTCCGGGGATTTCCTGGTGATGATTGATGGCCGCACCGTTTATTCACCAACTTTTTCAGGGGTATGGTGGGATGTTCAGGATACTGTTCTTGAGGATATTGACCACATTGAGATAGTTCGAGGCCCAGGAGGAACTACCTGGGGAGCCAATGCTGTCAATGGTGTTATCAACATTGTTAGCAAGAGTGCTTATGCGACTAAAGGAGGCCTGCTAAGTGTTGAAAGCGGAACTTCTGATGGGCAGATCCTAAGCTACCGTCAAGGAGGAAATCTTAATAACAACGGGGCCTATCGGTTTTATGTTAAAGGATTTAACCGGCCTGATTTTCATAATCTTCCTGGGGAAGAAGCGGACGATAAGTTTCATCAGCGTCGAGTCGGGTTTAGAGCCGACTGGGAGTTGTCTCGAAATCGCTCAATGACCTTATCTGCTGATGCCTATAATGGAGGTGGCAGAGAACGAAATCGTCTTCCGGATTTGCTCGATCCTACTCAAGCCGTGAAGACCGGTTCATCTTCCAGAGTTTCTGGCAGTAACCTGCTTTTTTCGCTGCGACAGAAGAAAAGCTCTAATGAAGAAACACGTCTCCAGATCTATTTTGACAGAGTCCAACGGGATGACGTTCTTCACGATGTCGCCATTGATACTCTTGATTTGGACTTTCAGCATAACTTTGTTCCTGGAAAAAATCAGGAAATGGTTTATGGGTTTGGTTTCAGGAGCGTGAAGCAAGTTTATGGTGATAGAGAATTTCTAACCAGTTCTGATAAAAATTCCACTGTCAATTTGACGAGCTTCTTTCTTCAGGATCAGTTCACTCTCAAGCCAGATAAACTTTTTCTGACGATTGGCTCGAAGTTTTATCATCACCCATATGTTGGATTCGAGTCACAACCATCAGCTCGACTCCTCTGGTTGCCGGAAGCCAGACATGCATTCTGGACTGCGTTTTCCGAATCGAGAAGAATCCCTTCTGCCTTTGACAGGAGCTCTCAATCTACTTGGGAGGCATTTTCCCCAGATCCTGTAACCGGGCTTCCAATTGTTGTGAAATTTTCCGGAAGCCATGATTGCAAGTCAGAAGTTATGAAAGGAAAAGAGTTGGGGTATCGATTTATTCCCAATCACAAGTTTTCTCTGGACCTGGCCTATTTTGAACATGAATATCTTAGGCAGATTGATGTTTTTTGGGGTTCTCCCGTTCCCATTCTTTTACCTCCTGCACCTCATATCGATATTACAGCGACATTCAAAAATTCTGGTCGCGTGATTTTCCGCGGGTTGGAAGCCTCGCTTAAATGGTCTCCAATTGATAGTATTAAGGTTGATGCCGGTTTTACCAGCAATTTGAAAAAAGAATTTGACACCTTTTCCTATGGAAATAGCCCGGCCCGACAATGGTTTCTCAGAACCTTTTATCGTTTTCACGATAACTGGGAATTCAATACTTCTTTTGAAAGGGTCGGTGCGTGTTTCTCGTTTTCTAACCTGGCTGAAGTTCCTGCACCTGTTGAAATTGCAGCCTATTCAAGGTTAGATGCAAGCTTCTGCTGGAAGCCGAAGAATAACCTTGAAATCATGTTTGGTGGGCAGAATCTTCTCGAAAAGTGGCATCAGGAGTTTGGGCAAACGCTAACTGAACTTCCAACTGAAATTCCCAGAAATTATTATCTGAAGGCAACATGGCTATTTAAATGAACCTTCTTACAGGATCAATAATGAAAGCTGAAACGAGAAAAATCAGAGCAGTGATTTTTCTCTTATCTCTGTTTTTGCTGGTTAGTCGTGTCTCTATCTCGGCATCCCCACTTGAATATGAGGTTAAAGCAGCTTTTCTTCTAAAATTTGTCGAATATGTTGAGTGGCCTGATTCTCTGCAAAATGATGATTTGAGCAGCTACACTGTTGGAATTGTTGGCAAAGATCCATTTGGAACACTTCTTCCCGAAAAAATTGTTTCTTCTGAGACTCCTTCTAAAACATTTAACATCATTCGGGTGAACAATTCAGAAGAAGCATGCAACTGCCAGATTCTGTTTTTCAGTAATGGAGAATCTCAACGGATACTGGATAAAGTAAAAAAAATGCCAGTTTTGACGGTGGGTGAAGGAGATATTTTTTTGTATGATGGAGGAGTCATCTCATTCATCATGGAAGATAATCGTGTCCGATTCCTGGTAAGTATGAAGAACGCCAACCAGGCTGGCTTGAAGATAAATTCTCGCCTTCTTCGACTGGCGCGAAAGGTCTTGAATTGAGTCTGGATTGTTTCACCTCCAAAGACCCAATTTAGTGTTCGATTGTTCCTTTTCGGAAATTGCAAAACTGAATCAACTGAGTTGTAAAAATGCATTCTTTGGGCTAGGATATGCAACGTAAAGTTTGGGTAGTAACCAATTTTGCAATATATATAGCACTCGGGAAAGGAACCAGCAATGAGCGAAGAACGCATCAAAAAATTTGAAGCACGTCGCCAGCAACTCGGACAAATGAGCGATGAACAGCTCAAGAACAGATTCTGGGAACTCTGCGACCAGATCGTCGAGCCAATGGTAGATTATGGCAGAAAATATACCTCTCAATCCATCGAACGCTCAGTACTTCTGCGCATGGGCATCGACAGCGTAACCTCACAGGGCGTTGTCAGCCGCATAAACGAAGCCGGGCTACTCGGCAAAGGTGCCGGTCATGTTGTTCTTAAGGTTGCTCAGAAAAACAAGGTAGATCTTCGCGCTGCTGCAAAAAGCATAAACGAAGATAAAGCTGCTCTCGAAGGCCTGTTCTGAGCCTGCGACAACTTCGAAAGGTATATAAATAATGCAAAAGCTCGATATTAAAAAGAAAATTGATATAGAAGAAATTTTAAACGACCTCGAAAACTACCATCCACGCCGCAAAGGCTGGACATGGCGCGAAAACGTAGATGGCGGCTACAAGGTCGGAAAATTCCATTTTCATGACATGACCAAACCGCTTAAGAATTCTGTTCCGCTGCCTGCTGCCAAGTATTTTAACAACATTGACCCGCAGCCACAGCCGGTTATTACTACCGAAATCGCTTCCGGGCGTTTTGAAGACGATATCAGACGCATGCGCATGGCTGCCTGGCACGGAGCCGACCACATTATGGTCATCAGAACCACTGGCCAGAGCCACATTGACGGGCTGCTCGAAGGTTCTCCCGAAGGCACCGGCGGTGTGCCGATAACCCGCAAACAGATTCGTGCCTCACGCAAGGCCTGTGATCTCATTGAAGACGAAGTTGGTCGCAAGATCAACTTCCATTCTTATGTTTCCGGCGTTGCCGGCCCAGAAGTTGCGGTGCTCTTTGCCGAAGAAGGCATTAACGGCGCACACCAGGACCCGCAATATAACGTTCTCTATCGTAACGTAAATATGTACCGCTCATTCACTGACGCTGCCAGCGCTAAAAAGGTGATGTCAGACGCCGGTATTTTTCAGATTGATGGCGCTCACAACGCTAACGCAACTGCCAAAGAAGGCTGGTCGGTTATGCCCGAACTGCTGGTGCAGCACGGCATTAACTGCGCTTTTTCGGCGGCCATTGGTATGCCAAAAAGCCAGATCGGTCTTTCTACTGTGCCGCCATGCGCTCCGCCAGCTCCAAAAATGTGGTATGACCTGCCTTACGCAGTGGCGTTGCGCGATATTTTCAGCGAATACAAGTTCAGAGCACAGCAGAATACCAGATATATTGAATCTGATATCGAAGAAGCGACCCGCACTCATGTAATCGATACAATGATTTCGGCGTTGACCTCTGCTGACATTCAAAGCACTATCACGCCCGACGAAGGGCGCAACGTGCCCTGGCATTACAATAATATTCGTGGAATCGAAACTGCCAAACAGACACTGGTTGCACTCGACGGCTTTAAACAGCTGGTTAAGATCGACCGTGACGGCCCACTCGGCGAAATGGTAAGAGACATTAAAGAGCGCGCTATCTGCTTTCTCGAAGAAATGGTCGAATCAGGTGGCTACTTTGCTGCTGTTGAAAAAGGCTTTTTCGTTGATTCGGCAAAATATCCCGAACGCAACGGCGATGGTATCGCCCGTGACGGAAAGGGTGGGGTGGGTGCCGGTTCGATCATCGAGCGCGACGCTGATTATATGGCTCCGGTATGCAGCGTTTTCGGACACAATCATCTTCCTGCTGGCCTCAACAAGCCCTGTGACCCGATCGATGGCTGCACGCTCTGCAAGCCCGAAAAAATCGCTTACATCGATGAAATAGACCAGACCGACAACTGCAATCTGCGCCTGGCAAAGACTGTAGAATACCGCAAAGGCAATATGATCAAGCCTGAAGCAGAATGGGCCGGCGACGGCACTGTGCTGATTCAGTTGTTCGTGCCCGAAGAAATTGAGGTGGCAAAAGTTGCCGCCAAGGAAATTGCAAAAAAAATGGGTCTTCTTGATCCCGAAGTCATCAACGCTCAGGTCATGCATCCCTCAGAAGGCACATTCGTCGAGGTAAAGGGCAAGGTTGACTTTGCTATTGATCGCACTACGCTTAAAATTCCGCCAAAAGAAGAGATGCTCAGCGAAGAAGAAATTCGCGAAGGAATCAAAAAAATTGGCCTCAAAGTCGTAGCCGGCACCGTTGGCGAAGACGAGCATTCAGTCGGTCTGCGCGAAATTCTTGACATCAAACACGGTGGCATCGAAAAATATGGCGTTAAATACCATTATCTCGGCACTTCTGTGCCAATCAGCAAAATGGTGGATGCCGCTATCGAAACTGGCGCCGAGGCTATATTGATCAGCACTATCATCAGTCATAACGATGTGCATCGCAAAAATATGCGTAAGCTTGACGAACTCTGCCGCGAAAAAGGCATCAGGGACAAGGTTATGATTATGTGTGGCGGCACTCAGGTTACCCGCGAGATTGCACGTGAATGTGGCATGGACGACGGCTTTGGCCGTGGCACCAAGGGCATTCAGGTGGTGAACTCAATGGTGAAACTGCTCAAGGAAAAGAAACGTATCTGATCTGGCTTTACAAGGTCGCCTCGATACTTTCGAGGCGACTTTTCACTGTGCTACTATCAGCGCCTAAACTACTCTCAGGTCGCAATATGACTAAGATTCTTGATTTTCTTACATTAGAGGTCGGCAGCACCATAACCAAAGCAAATGGCTTTATCAGAGACTCTGATGACTGTCTGATGCATGTGGCTCAGGGCTTTGCGCCGACAACGGTAGCTCAGGGAAATGTCGGTATCGGCCTGCTTGCGGCAATCGATGATCTCGAAACTGCCAGCGGTTGTAGCACAGAGACTGCCGAAGTGTTCGCCAACAGTTCAGCTGCTGGCGGGCTGCGCGTAACTGTGCATGGTCTGACCTATAACATGACTGCGCGTGCGGCAAGAGAGGCCAGTCTGGGCGCTGGCGCCATCATAAAAATGATCACCGCTGGTGAGTTGAGCGAGTTTGATCTCGAAGAGATCGAAGCGATCGTTCCGAACATGATTGTTCTCGCCGGCGGCGTCGATTATGGCGCGCGTGATGTTATAATTACCAACGCAATCAAGCTTGCCTCGCTTGAGCTTGGGGTTCCGGTGGTTTATGCCGGTAATGCTGCGCTCAAGCGTGCAATCGAGAATGTTTTCAGAAACTCCGGCACCGAGCTGATGATCGCGCCAAACGTGTTTCCCGATGTCGATGTTCTCAATGTCGATCCGCTGCGCAAGCGCATGCAGGAACTTTTTTCACGACACATAATTCATGCCCCGGGTATGGAACGTCTTGGAGCGCTCACAGACCGCCAGATTATTCCGACGCCTGGTGCCGTTCTCAAGGCGGCAGAATTGTTTGCCGAGGTGGCCGGCGACTGTCTGGTTATTGACGTTGGCGGCGCAACCACTGATGTTCACTCGGTTACTGATGGCAGCAGCGAATTCGCAGATAAGCTGACTGATCCTGAACCACGCGCAAAACGCACGGTTGAAGGTGATCTTGGCGTGTTCATTAACGCTGCTAATATTATCGAGATATCAGAAGTAGAGAGCAGAAAAGAGCTGCAGTCAAATATTAAGGCGGTTCCGGTTACTGCTGACGAAAAAGAAATGACTCACTGGCTCTGTCTCAAGGCCGTAGAAATCGGCGTGCGTCGTCATGCTGGCGTTATTGCGGATCTATTTACGCCTTCTGGCAAAAAGCAGATCGTTAAGGGTAAAGATCTTACCGCTGTAAAGTGGGTTGTTGGCACAGGCGGCGCTCTTACCCGCGTCGAAGGTGGCCGCCAGATTCTTGCCTCAATCTGCACTGGCGCCGGCAAATATCTGATGCCAGACTCCAGAGCAAAAGTTCTGCTCGATGCAGATTATCTGTTTTCGGCTCTCGGCACCATAAGTCTCGATTATCCCGAACTGGTCAAGAATACATTTAAAAAGTGGATACATAGTCATGATCGATTACCAGAAAATTAAAACCGTAAAATTTAGAACTCCCCGGCTCGAAATCTACCCGGAGCGCATACGCCATAACACCGAAGCGATAGTTGCCCAGTGCCGCGCCAAAGGCGTTGCTGTTGCCAGCGTCACCAAAGTGATGAGCGCCCATCCGGCTGTGGCGAGAGCCATGGTTGAAGGTGGTGCCGAGATGATTGCTGATTCGCGCATCGAAAATCTCTGGAAGCTGCGCGAAGCTGGTTTTACCGGGCCATTTATGCTTCTGCGGCTGCCCACGGTTTCGCGCGCAGCAGAAGTCGTTGAGGTTGCTGATGTTAGCCTAAACAGCTCTTTTGACACCATGCAGGCCTTGGCCGAAGCCGCCAGGCTGCAGGACCTGGTGCATCGGGTAATCATCATGATCGATGTCGGCGACTTGCGCGAAGGCATTTGGCCTGATAAAGCTGTAAATCTGGTTAAACAGGTTTCCACACTCAAGGGGCTCGAAGTCATTGGTATGGGTTGCAACCTCGCCTGCTATGGCGGTGTTGTTCCATCTGAGCAGAATATGAAACTTCTTGTCGATACTGTTAAAGCCTGTCGCGTCGCCAGTGGGCTGGCTCTGCCTGTTATCTGCGGCGGTAATAGTTCGGGTTTGCCGATTATGGCCGAAGGCCGACTGCCATCAGAAGTTAATCTTTATCGAATTGGCGAAGCGATAGTGCTTGGGCGAAATGTAATCGACCGCTCGCCGTGGCAGGGTACCCGTCAGGATACGGTAATCGCGGTTGCTGAGGTGATTGAAGCCGAGTTAAAGCCGTCGATGCCGATTGGTGAGCGCGGTCAGGATGCTTTTGGCGAAACCCAGGATTTTGTTGATCGAGGTTTGCGCCGCCGAGTTATCTGTAACATTGGCCGTCAGGATGTTGTGGTCGATGGAATTGTGCCCGTAGAAGACGGAATCATTGTTCTGGGCGGATCAAGCGATCATCTTATTCTCGATGTGCATGATGCCCGGCGTGAGATCAAAGTGGGCGATGAGGTTGCGTTCTACCCTGGTTATGGCGCTCTGTTGGCGCTGTCGACTTCAGAATATGTTCAGAAAGTAGTAATAGAAGGTTAGTGAAAATGCTTTATCAGACCCATGTTCGAGTTCATTTAAACAATATCAAAAGCAACATCGAAAGTATTCGCAAGGCAATTGGGCCTGAGCGCAAGATTTTAATCGCCGTAAAAGCTGATGGCTACGGGCATGGCGCTGTAGAAGTTTCGAAAATGGCCGAAAAGATTGGCGTAGACTGGCTTGGTGTTGCTACCGTGCCTGAGGGAATTGAGTTGCGGCTAGCCGGCGTGAAAATGCCAATTCTTAAGTTCAGTCCCGTTTTTCCTGAAGAGATGGAAGAAGCGATAAATAACCAGTTGGTGCTGGCGGTATGTGAACTCGAAAATATATTGCAGCTGAACGAAGTTGCAAAAAAATGTAATCGTGTAGTCGAAGTACATCTGAAGATAGACACCGGAATGGGGCGCATCGGCGTGCAAATTGATCAGGCAAAAGAGTTGGCCGGCCGAATTCTCAATGATTGTCCGTTTATAAAGCTGACTGGGGCCATGACGCATCTGCCGGTCAGCGATGAGGTGAGTAAAACCTTTACGCAGAGGCAGATTGAGCGCTTCAAAAAGGTTGTTAAAGAAGCTGAAGACGCGCATAAGTTTAAATTTGGGCTGGTTCATTGTGCTAACAGTGGCGGCATTCTTGGTCACCCCGAAAGCTGGCTCGACATGGTGCGCCCGGGTATCATGCTTTACGGATTTTATCCATCAGACGATACACCGCAGACCATTTCATTGCTGCCGGGTTTGAGTTTTAAGACCAGGGTTTCGTTTCTGAAAAAGGTTAAAAAAGGTTGCTCGGTTGGCTATGGTCGCTCATGGGTGGCGGCTGAAGATTCCTGTATTGCCACATTTCCAGCTGGATATGCTGATGGTTTCAACCGTCTTTTCTCCAATTCCGGCCGGGTGCTGATTAATGGAGCTTCTTATCCCGTAGTTGGGCGTGTCTGTATGGATCAAAGCATGTGTAATCTCGGTAGCGAAACTAAAATTAAAGTTGGCGACGAGGTCGTGCTGATCGGTTGGTCAGGAAATCAGAACATCTCTGCTTACGAGTGGGCAGAGAAGCTTGGCACAATTACTTACGAGGTTACCTGCCAGATCGGCAAACGTGTTCGTCGTTTTTATGACGACTACTGACCATTGGAAGTGCCTGTTGATCTGGTATTGCTAGGAATAAAGCGCCGTGGCAATCTCAGCTGACAGGTCGAAATTCATAATTTTGCAGATACCCTCTGCAAAAAAACCTTGAATTGAGAAAGATAACAGAATAGAATACCGCCAATATGGCACTTAAAACTGTAGCACACGAACATACCAAGGAAATACTCGAAGCTCTCGGCCTTAAGTCTTTTACCAGACCTTTTGCCGGGCTTATTGATGCTGGCGATTTTGGCACGGTAGGAACCTATCTGCCGATATTCCCGGACGAATACAAAAAGCTTCCGCCGAATCTGCAACGGCATATATACCTGGTAGGACCAGGTCGATATGGGCTTGTCTGTTTTTTGCCGCGCACGTTCGAAGCACCCGATGGCGGCAAGGTAACTGAGGTTACAACCGTTTTCAACGCCTGGGGCAAAATGATCAAGGTCACTTACAAGACAGATAAGGGCGGCGAATTTGAGACGGAACATACCATCAGGCAGGATAAGCTGCTGGTATACGCCAAAAACAAGAAACTGCGAATAAATACTTCAGTTAAGATTACATCCTGAGGGGGAAAAACAGATGAAGATTTCTTTTCATGGCGCTGCCGGCTGCGTAACCGGCTCCAATTATCTGATCGAAACCGACAACATGCGATTTGTTGTTGATTGTGGGATGTTTCAGGGCAGCAAAACCCTTAAGGAAAACAACTATCGGAAATTTGCCTATGATCCGGCAACAGTAGACTTTGCGCTGATTACTCATGCGCATATAGATCACACCGGCCTTCTTCCAAAACTGGTCAAACATGGCTTCAAGGGCGCTATTTACGCCACCGAGCCGACGGTAGATCTGCTGAAGTGTCTATTGCCTGATTCTGCTCACATTCAGGAAATAGAAGTGATGCAGAAGAATAAGCGTGCTGAACGCAAGGGTTTGGAGCCTGTTGATCCCATCTACGATACTCAGGATGCTGAGAATGCGATTGCTCTTTTAAAAAGCGTTGAACGACACAAAACCTTTGAACCTAAGGCTGGTTGCCGCGTTACCTTCTTTAATGCCGGTCATGTGCTTGGTTCGTCATTCATAGAAATCGAACTAAAAGATAAAGGTCAGACGCGTAAAATCGTTTTCTCGGGCGATCTCGGCGAAGATAACAAGCCGATTCTCAATGATCCCGATCGTTTTACCGAAACTGATTTTCTGGTGGTCGAGTCAACCTATGGAAACCGCAATCGTGCGCCACATAACAAAGAGCAAAGGCTTGGTGAGCTTGCCGAAGTGTTTAACCGCGCCGAAAAACGTGGCGGCAAGATCATAATTCCAGCGTTTGCGCTTGAGCGCACCCAGGATCTGCTGCATGACATTATGATCCTCAAGGAACAGAAGAAAATTTCAGGTATTAAAGTTGTCGTAGATTCGCCTCTGGCAACCGAGATAACTAAAGTTTTTATCAAATATCCTGAATGTTACGACCAGGACGCCACAGAAATTGCGAAGAAAATGGGCGGTCTATTTGATCACTCAGACATTCGTTTTACCAAGTCGGTAGATGAATCAAAAGCCCTGAACGATGAGAAGAAAATCGTGATATTGTCGGCCAGCGGCATGTGTGATGCCGGCCGCATCAAACATCATCTCAAGCACAATCTTTGGAACCCCGCCAATACCGTGCTTTTCGTCGGTTATCAGGCTGAAGGAACGCTGGGCCGTCTCCTTACAGAAGGTGCTAAAACCGTGCGCATTCATGGCGAAGAAATAAATGTTGGTGCGCAAATCGAACAGATAACTGGTTATAGCGGTCACGCCGACCAAAATGGTCTTCTTAACTGGCTTTCACTGGTAAAAGAGGTTCGTCAGCAGGTATTTGTAGTTCATGGCGAACCAGAATCTGCAGATGCATTTGCTGTTCTTCTTAACGAAAAATTGGGTTTCAGAGCAGTTGCGCCGAGAATGGACGAGGTTTTTGAACTGCTTGCCGACCTACCGGTACTCGCTCCGATTAAACCCCGCCAACCTGCTGTTGCTGGCGCAGTAACGACCGCTGGTGATTCGCACAACCAGTATGCCGAACTTATGCTCAAGCTGGCTGAATTCATGCGCAGCAATAAAGACGAAAAGGTTCGCAGCGAAAAACTCAGCAAACTCCTCGCAGAGGTCTGATCCGCAAAATACGCCGATTTTAAACAATAAACCGCAAAGAAAATGTTTCTTTGCGGTTTAATCTTTCTGTGCAAGTTGAATGGCCTGCTAAAAATGCCGAGAGCCGTCAATAGAAGACTAGTCGGAATTGTTGAGTGCGCTGCCTGGTCAGCAACCGCCCTGAGTTTTAATCGGTTCCCTCCGGGTGATGTTTTTTTAAGCACTTATCGCAAATGCCGTGGCTGAACAAGGCCTCGGAATGTTCAGAAATGTAATCCACAAGTTGGCTCCAAGAGCCTTCGTTGTCACGAATTTCTTTGCAGTACACACATATAGGTATAATACCGCTTAATGTTTTGATTTCAACTAAGGCTTTTTGAAGTTCCTCGTTGGCTTTTGATAAGTCTGTAGTACGATCCTTTACCTTGATTTCAAGTTGTTCCTTATATTCAAGCAATTTAGCTTCAGCATGTTGACGCATTTTTAGTCCATTTAATGCCTGATAAATTTGGTACCATGCGATGAGAGAAACAAGGATAAGGATAATAGTGGAAGCAACTATTAATCTTCGTGACAACAGTGTAACTTCCTCTTTGACATCTTCAAGATAAATTCCTGTGCCGATTATCCACCCCCAGGGCTTATACTCTTTGACGAATGACAGTTTGGGGACAATTCGGCTTGGGTCGTCTTTCCATTGCCACATGTAAGGAACATATCCTTGTTCATTTTTTGTAACCATTTTGACGAATTCCACAAAAAGCTTCGTCCCGGCTGGATCGACAAAATCTGACATGTTTTGTCCTACAAGATCTGGTCTATATGGATGCATAACAAGGGCAGGAGTAAAATCATTGATCCAAAAATAATCTTTGTTGTCTACTCCAAATTTCATAGCTCTCAAATGAGAGGTCGCTATTTTCTGCGCATCTTTGAGACTGTATGTTCCTGAGGCGACTTCTTTGTCAAGATGCTGAATCATATGCCAGGAAGACTCGACAAGTTCCTTTAACATTGTTTTTTTTTCTTTAAGCAAAACTTCTTCAAACATTGGAAGAAAAAGATATACGAATGAGAAAACAAATAGGGAAATGGCCACTAACGCAGGAAGGATAATGCGAGATAGTTCGCGGAAACTATTAAGACTTGGATCACGCATTTGTAGTTCTCCATTTTTTTTGATGCTGGAATGTTCTAGTGAAAATGGGCGTTATTTTAAGCGGCCATCTTTAGAGAGGTGGTCTTGAAAAAATGGACAAGCCAATAAGTGATGAAGCTGCAGATTATTAAACAAGTCGAGAGTTTGCTTGAGTATCCTACCATAGAAAGCAGCAGCAGGAAAACTTTGCGTGATTCCCTGCAGGCTTAGCTTGCATTCGTTGTCTTTCGACAGCAGTTCTTTCCTGCGGGCGTATGAAAAGAAAAGTATCAGCTTTTCGGGCGGGCTTCAATGCGCAGATCGACATCGCTGGGTGTAAAGAACATGTTGGCATTGCTGCGACCAAGCTTGTCGATGTATTCGACTTTCTTGAGAGTATTGAAGATGTTGATCTTCTCTGGTTCAGAAAGAGCATTAGAAAGTGTCTCGAAGAATCTGGCAACTTTTACGGCTTCGCTTTCGCCAGCTGTTGATGCCTCTTTTAATGCATTCTCACGTTGAATTTCGAGCAGAGTGCCCTTTTGCCGTTCTATTTCAAAGTTACCCTTGACTTCACTG
>Ga0180007_10004893_pt1 | contig 13958 bp, 12 predicted proteins | sample MM_PC_MetaG_FD_121122 | JGI IMG/M metagenome (GOLD analysis project Ga0180007, IMG submission 121122) | Groundwater microbial communities from the Aspo Hard Rock Laboratory (HRL) deep subsurface site, Sweden - MM_PC_MetaG | ecosystem: Environmental > Aquatic > Deep subsurface > Groundwater... | reverse complement strand
CTGGAGCATCTGCCGACCCTGCCGCTTGATGAACTTAAAAATTTCATGAAGCTTCTGGCCGAAACCGATATCGAAGTGCTGGAACAACGTGCAGCCGCCCTGCTGCAGTCCGATGACGCCAGTGTCCGGGCCGCTCTGATAGCCGGCCTGCCGGCCACCGGACGCAAAACTTTCCTGAAAGAAATACGCGAGAGCCTGGAAGATGCCGATCCTGAAGTCAGGGTAGCCGCGGTATGGGCTTTGGTGGAGTATGACGAGGCTAAAACCATCAGCCGGGCGGCGGAAATGTTGCGTGACCCGGTCGAACGGGTGCGCTGCGAAGTTGGCCGGGCCCTTGGTGCTTATGGCTCGGAAGCTGCACTGCTGAAGCTGGCCGAGGTGCTGGCGGACAAAAACGAAGTGGATTCGGTTAAGGCGGCGGCCCTCGAAGGTCTGGCCTTAAGCGACGAAGAAAAGTCTCTACAGATCCTGACGGACAGTCTGGCCGAGGACTATTTTGAGGCAGCAGAACTGCAGCAATGTATTGCCCGCAAGAAGCAGCGCAAATTTATCCGGCAGCTGATCGATATTTTTAAGGATGCCAAGGGTGTGTTTAAAGACAAGCTCAGTATGGCTTTTAAGCTGATGGGGGGAAGCGGCGAACAGGCCATGGTGGAACTTCTGGAAGAAGGCATCCCGTCCTTGAAGCCGTATATAGTGGAAATACTGGAAAGTACCGGCTATGTGGAAAGCTGGATACGCAAACTGGCAGTCCGTGACCCGAAGGTACGACGGGCGGCCGCAGTGATGCTTTCGACCATCGGCAGCGCTTCTGCCTTCCGCGGCATCGTGCTGGCCGCACGCGATCCGGACCAGGAGGTGCGGGTGCAGGTAACCAAGGCGTTGGAGCGGCTGAATACCGAGGACGGCCAGACCATTCTGGAGCAGCTGCAGGCCGATCCGGACAAGCGGGTGCGAACCTACACCGAGTGGGCTATGGCCCGCATCAAGGCAAAGAACCTCTAGCGGGCCAGAGCTGCCGCAAGGCGAGCCCCACAGCGGCAGCCCTGCCTCACCGGTTCAGCCAGCCGTGGGCATGCCAGTGCGCTGGAAGCCATGCACGTACTTGGTTAGCAGTTCATCGAGGGCTTCACGCAGCAGCACCGCTTCGCCAACACCTTGGTCTTTGGCCAGATCGCTTAAGCGCTCCAGCTGGGTGGCGGTAAAATGGGCGGTCTTGGGCACCATTTTTTCCTCGTAGGCCAGCATGATCTTGTTGCGGCCGCCAAGTTTGGCCCGGTAGAGCGCGGCGTCGGCCTTGCGCATCAGTTCGGCCTGATTGCTGCCGTCGATCGGCCAGGCCGAAATACCGGCACTGATGCTGAAGCGCAAAGCCTGCTGCTTGCCGTCGGCTTCTATCTGTTTGATTTCAGCCAGCTCGGCCCGGATTTTTTCCATGCGTAGGAAGGCCTGCTCGCGTTCCACACCCTTAAAAATGACAGCGAACTCGTCACCGCCGTAGCGGATAGCCAGACTGTCGCCGGCAGTCTGCAGTGCCTTTGCCACCAGTTTTAGTACCGCGTCGCCGCCGGCATGCCCATGCGCCTGGTTTATCTCCAGGAATTTGTCCACATCGCAGAGTACCAGAGTCAGACAACCGGTATCGCCGTTCTCCATCAACTGATCCAGCGCTTTTTCCAGGGCCTCGCGCTTGGGCAGGCCTGTAAGTGTATCCAGGTTTGTAGTGGTCATAGTGTCCTCCTGGAATTATAATAGTACCTGACAAATAATATGTCAACATATTATTTGATTAAAATACATTATAAATGTATTTTTCCATGTGACCAGTTGAAAATTCAGCTAGCTGACAGCTTTTTGCAGGCTTGATCGATCAGGCGGCGCGAAAGACTGCCGCTGCGCGGCACCGGCGGCAGCTGATCGGGAGCAAACCAGAGCGCCTCGGCAATCTCGATGCCGTCGGGTTTTAGCTCGCCGGACACCCAGCTGGCCGAAAATCCTACCATTAGCTGGTCGGGGAAGGGCCAGGGCTGCGAACCAAGATAGCCGTCTACCTGCACCTCGATGCCAACCTCCTCGCGCACTTCGCGCCGGACGCAGTCTTCGAAGCGCTCGCCTGGTTCCATAAAACCGGCTACCAGGCTCCAGAAGCCCTGCTTGTTGGCGGCGTTTCTGGCCAAGAGCAGCTTGCCGTCCTTTACCACCACCGCCAGGATAGCCGGCGAAATCCGCGGAAAAAGCAGCTGGCCGCAACCGGTGCAGCGCAGTGCCAGCTCTCCCGGCTCGGCGGCGGAGAGCGCGGCAGAGGCAAAAGGTGCTGCCTTTGGTACGGCCGCCGCTTCGACACTCGAGCCAGACCCGGAACCTGGGCTGACGGCAGAAGGCGGAGTAGGCAGCGCTGTTGGGGCCTCCGCTGCGGCGCCTGGGCTGCCGGACAGCCAAACTGTAGCGGCCGCAGCTGTACCTGCCGCTGCTGTCTGTGCGGCATCCGCCATGGCCGCGCCGCAGCGTGCGCAGAAGCGGTTTCCGCGATGCCAGTTGGCATAGGCCATGGCCCGGGCCGCCGGCAGCCAGCTTTCTTCGGGCAGTCGGTATACCAGGTCGCGTAGCGGCAGCCAGCTGCAGTTTGCCGGCGACAGCTGGTCAACAGAAAAGGAATGAACAACATAGCGGCTTGGCGTGACGGCCAGTGACAAGGGGCAATGGTCCTCTGCCAGAGCCAAAAACTCCGCCGGCAGGACAGGATGCAGCCAGCAGTCGACTGGCACAGTTTGGTCAGGATTTATGGAATCAGTTGCGACCAGGATGTCGCTGCCGCGCACGGCCAGATGTTTGAGTGTGTTCATAGTGCCAAGTATACGTGCCCGATGGCCGTCTGGTAAAGCTGTATCAAAGACCTGGCAGCCTGCCTTGATAGTTCGCTCGCTTGCCCCGCTTTTTTGACACAGCCAGAGCTTAGCCTTATAGTTATGGTTATGGAGGACGGGCATGTTTGAGTATCAGGAAATAGAACTGCTCGATGATATTCTGGCCGGGAATCTGGATGGGGCAGTAGCAAAATTACGGAAAGAGGCCGAGCGCAGCGGCTATCCTGAGCTGATACATGGTCTGGTCGAGCCGGTATTGCGCAGAGCCGGGGAGATGTGGGGTGAAAGTAAAATTTCATTGGCCCAAAGCTATGTTGCGGGCAAGGTAACTGAATTGCTATTGGATGAGTATTTAAAGAGCGGCAGCGCACCGGTAGGCGATGGCAGCCGCGGTGTCATTATCATGGGGAATATTGAGGATGACTTTCATGTGCTTGGACGCCGCATGGTAATAGCATTTTTGCGCCTACACGGCTGGCAGGTAGTGGATCTGGGCAATGATGTTCCGGCTGCCGATTTTGTCGATGCTGCGGTGCGGCATGGGGCCTGCATTATCGGCGTTTCTGCCATGATGCTTACAACCGCACTGAATATCAAGGCGGTACGGGTCGAACTGGACCGGCGAAATCTGGGCGACAGCATAAAACTGGCGGTGGGCGGTGCCATTTTCCGACTGCGGCCTGACCTGGTGCAGGAGCTTGGAGCGGACGGAACGGCGGATTCGGCCATGGAAGCACCGCAATTAATGGAACGCCTGGCAGAGGGCCTTTCCAAAAAACCGGCGGCAGCCCCGGCCGGCTGAAGGAGTTGAGTATGACCCACATGGAGCGGATAGGGGCAACGCTGGCCGGGCAGGAGCGCGACCGGGTACCGTATGGCCTGGTAACCAGTGTGTTCGGTGCCAGGCTGGCCGACCTGCCTCTGGCCGATTATTTCAGCCAGCCGGAGCTGTATGTACGCGGCCAGCGGGCGGCAGTGGCCTTGCTGGACCCGGATGTGGTTTTTACGCCCTTTTTGTTTGCCTATCATGCTGCGGCTTTTGGTGCTCCGGTGGGAGCGCAGCCGCAGGCTGCGCCGAATGTCGGCAAGCCGCCTTATTCGACAGTGGCGGCCGCGTTGGAGGTTCCGCTGCCCGATCCGTACAAGGATGCTGGGCTGGGGTATCTGCTCGGGGCAGCCAGGGCTATGGCCGCGGAGTATGGTGGCCAGCGGCTGTTGGTAGCACCGCTTATTGCGCCGGTAGACCTGCCGATACTGCTGATCGGCATGGAAAACTGGCTGGATGCCTTGTTGTTCGACAAAGCTGCTGCTGCTGCCCTGGCCGAAAAATGCCTTGAGCACTTCCGTGGCATGGCGGAGGCCTATGCGGCTGCAGGAGTAAACATGCTTTCCTGCCCGGTAATGATGGCCAATCCAGAGTTATTGGATATGGACAATCTGCGCAAGCTTGCTCTGCCGATTTTGCACCAGGCCTTTGCCTTCTCGCCTGTACCACTGGTTTTCCATCATGGCGGCAACCGGCTGTCCGGCAGCTTGTCTTTGTATACAAACCTTCCTAATCTGGCCGGCTTTTTGCTCAGCCCGCAGGACTCACTGGACGCGGCCAGGAAGGAAGCCGGGCCGGACTGCCTGCTTTTGGGTAATATCTCCGGACCGCACTTTGACGCTTACGGGGTAGACGGAGTACAACGCCAGGTGGAAGCTCTGCTGCATTCGATGCGGGGCGACCAGCGCTGGATGCTCTGCAGTTCCGGGGCCGAGCTGCCCTGGCGAACCGATCCGGCTGTACTTGAGGCAGTGAAACAGGTCATTGCCCGGTCGGCTTATGAGTAGCAAAGTCCGCACCCTGGCCTGTGGCATTTTCCGACAAGAACTTGCCAGACTGCCTCCGGAACTGCTGTCCGGGCTGCGCTTAAGTTTTCTTGACTCCATGCTGCACATGCAGCCGGAAAAGCTGGACCAGATTCTGCACACTGCCTTGCTCAACCCGGAGCCAACCCTGTTGGTGTATGGCGACTGCTGCCATAATATGGATGAGTTTATACGACCTTCAGTTTGTCGGCGTACTGCTGGGGTAAATTGCTGCGAGATAATGCTTGGCTCGCCGCGTTATTGTGAGTTGCGGAGCAAGGGTTCTTTTTTCTTTATGCCGGAATGGACCGAACGCTGGGCTGAGGTTTTTAAAACCGAGCTGGGCTTTGCCGACCCGGACCTTGCCAGGCGTTTTATGGCCGATTCTATGAGCGGCTTGGTGTATCTGGATACCGGCGTCAGTACTATCCCCTCCGGTACCATCAAGGAAATAGAAGCGTTTATGGGCATGCCAGTGCGGATCGAACACACCGGCCTGCAGCAGTTGGAACTGTCCATCCGCGCTGCCCTGAAAGATCTGGGGGCTTATGACGGCGCATAGCGACGAAGCCGCCTTCGGCATACTTTTATCCGATCTTCTGCAAAGCGTGTTGTCGGCGGCCGACAGCCCTTCGGGTAGCGCCGGGCTGCTGGCCGAACGGCTGCGGCATTTTGTGGGGGTAAAAACTGTCTTGGTATTTCAGTGTCTCGGTAACGGCTCCGAGCACCTGCACCGCCTGATTTCGGCAGTTCCAGAACGCCGGCGCAGTCTGGCCGACAGTGCCGACATGCAGAAGCTGGTGGAGCTGGCGCATGAGTTGCCGCATATCCAGTATTTCTGCCGGCCGGAGGAGGCTGCCCCGGAGGATGAACTGCTGCGCCGCATCGAAGAATGCCTAATCGGACTGGACGCTGGTTTGACCATCATAATTCCACTGTTATACGAAAATAATCGTAGCGGAGTCATGTTCCTCTTCGGGCTGATGGATGAACAGCATTTGGGCAATCTGGTTTCCAGCCTGGACAAACTGGCCGGAGTGCTGGCCCTGGTACTGCGCAACGGCATTCTGTACGAAACGCTGGAAGCCCGGGTGCAGGAGCGCACCCGTGAACTGGAGCACGAAAAAGTGCGGCTGCAGAAGGCTTTAGATCAAAATACGGTGCTCTTTAAGGAAGTTCATCATCGGGTCAAGAATAATCTGCAGATTGTGGACAGCCTGCTGCACCTGCAGAGTAGCGAATCCCAGGATGCCAGTGTGCAGAATACCCTGAACGAAGCACGCAATCGCATCAGCGCCATGGCCCTGGTGCATGCCGAGCTGTACCAGTCCGAGGATTTTTCCAGTATCGATCTGGCTTCTTATATTCCCAACCTGGTGCATACCATCGCCTCGGCCGCACCACGGGCACCGCGGATACAGTATTCGCTGGCCCCGACCAGAATCCCCCTGGAGACTAGCATCCCGCTCGGACTGATTATCAATGAACTGGTAACCAATTCGCTGAAATACGGACTGCGCGGTACTGCGGACTTATGCATAGCCATTACCCTGGAGTCAGACACAAAGCATGTCTCGCTGCACATTGGCGATAACGGTCCGGGGCTGCCGGATAGTCTGGACCCGGAAATCGGCGGTAATCTTGGTCTGTCTATAATACGTTCGCTGGTGGGTCAGGTAGATGGCTCTGTCAGCTGGTCGCGCGGACCCGGGTTGGTTTGCAGACTGGAGGTACCGCTTTCAGAATCCTGAAACGCGGTTGCGCCCCTGGTGTTTTGAGGTATACAGAAACTTGTCGGCCCGTTCGATGAGGCCTTCCTGGTTGTCGCCGTCTTGCAGCCCGGCTACGCCTATGCTTATGGTTACCGGCCAGGGAACCCCGGAAATATTAAGCGCAGCCACACCATCGCGGATGCGGTTGGCGATAAACTGGGTAAGCTCGGAATTGGCCTGCACAATAAAAATGATAAATTCTTCACCGCCGTAGCGGGCCGCCACGTCGCTGGACCGGATGCAGGACTGGATGGTGGCCGAAACCGCTTTTAGTACCTCGTCGCCGACTGCGTGTCCCAGTTTGTCGTTAACCTTCTTGAAATGGTCAATATCCAGCATCAGCACATGCAGCTGTTCGCGATAGCGCACGGCGCGCGCAAAAATATGCGAGGTGGTTTGCTGCATGTAGCGCCGGTTGAACAGGCCGGTAAGCGAGTCGCGGTAGGAAAGGTTCCAGAGTTCCTGGTTTTCGGCTTCCAGCGATTTTAGCCTGGCTTCGGTGGGAGCCAGATTGCGCCGAACCAGCTCCGAACCGAAAAACGACAAGAGCAGGCCGAAGCCGAGCAAGCTTATAAAATCCATAGTCAGCGCTTTGTGCAGTAGCAGCTGTCCGGCTGCCAGCAGAATTACTGCCAGTACGCTGAGCGAGCCCAGTATGCGCGGATGGTTCCATAGCATCACACTGATAGCCAGCAGCCCTGGCAGAATCAGGAAAGGTACAAAACCGGTCAGCAGATCTACTGTACATATGGCCATAGTAAGAATGAAGCTGATGATTGCCAGCACGGTTTTACTGCGGCCGGAAAACTGAATCCAGGCTTTGTCTTTACGAATCAGTGTGTCGACGCTGAGGATTATGGCCCCAAGTAGGATAATAGCCGGCAACAGCATACGGATCAGACTTACTGCCGACACCGGCATTCCCAAAAACGGCAAAGTTGCTCTGAGCGTGAGGAGTAGTGCGGTAAGGAAGATTCCTGTAAGTACTGCAGCTGCGTGGGAAAGCAGTTTCACGCTGTATCTCCGTCTTTTTGTTTTATATTGTATTATTTACAGACTCAACAAGCTGATTACTCGATGTAGCTTGGCTCTGTCCAGCATAGAATACGTGCCGCTTATAAACCTGTCAATCCGGAACCAGCGATAATTACGTTTTTTCACAAAACCTGTCGCCTTTTTATTATATTAGTTTTATGAAATATACAATAATTATACTATTGACCATCGGCCTCGCCGCCTGTGTTGCTCCGGATATGATTGATTCAGCGAGTGTTGACTCCGTTTCTGGTTCAGCGGCAGTATCGACCAGTACGAACAGCCGATTGGCAGAACTCCCGGCCGGGATGGATGAGCTGGTGCTGGGCGGCGGCTGCTTCTGGTGTCTTGAAGCAGCCTATGAACTGGTTCCGGGGGTTCTGTCAGTTGAGTCCGGTTACTCCGGCGGAGAGCGCCCCAATCCGGATTACCGGGTGGTTTCACTGGGTACAAGCGGCCATGCCGAGGTAGTGCGCATTGTTTACGATCCGGCCTATACCAACCTGGAGCTGCTGTTCGATCTATTCTTTACTATACATGATCCTACGACGCCCAACCGGCAAGGCGCGGATATCGGTCCGCAGTATCGGTCCATTATTTTGTATCGCGACGAGCTGCAGCTGAAGGCCGCGCAGTCGGCACTTGGCCGGGCCGGCAATGTGTATGAAAACGCCGTGGTAACGGAACTGCAGCCGTTGGAGCGTTTCTGGCTGGCCGAAGAGTACCATCAGGACTATTTTGCCAAGAATCCAGATGCCGCCTACTGTCGTCTGGTAGTAGCCCCAAAGGTGGACAAGACACTGCAGTTCCTGCAGGATTTATAAAAACTCCGTTTCAGCTGGACAAGCATCCTGCGGCTTCTTATACTCATCTGTACTATGAAAAAGCTTGGTACATTCAACGGGGTATTTATCCCCAGCTTCGAGGCCATCCTCGGCGCGGTGCTCTTTCTGCTCTTGCCGCATCTGGTGGGCGAGATGGGCCTGGTCAACATGCTGTTAATTGTAGTGGTGGCTAATCTCATAACCACAGCAACGGCATTTTCCATCGGTGATTGTACCAGTTCTGTGCACAATATCGGCTCTGGCGGCATGTACGCGGTATCAAAACGCAGCCTGGGAAAAGCCTTCGGTGGCTCCATCGGCATACAACTGTTTCTGGCCCAGGCAGCCAGTATCGGTTTTTATGCCATAGGTTTTGCCACTCCGTTACAGGAATTGTTGCAGGGCATCCCGGCAATAGCAGCCCTGGCCGAGAGTATGGGCTGGTCGATATTGGTGCAAAAGCAGCTTCTGGGCAGCTTGCTGGCCCTACTCGGGCTGGTTTCTTCGCTGATAGGTGCCGACTTTGTGGTCAAGATTCAGTTTATCATCTTTCTGATGCTTTCGGTGGCTATAGGCGGTTTCTTTTTCAGCCCGATGATGGGTCTGCAAGCCGGCGGGCAGCCGATCTTCCAGTCCATGGCCAACCTGCGCGGAGCAGGCACTGCCTATGGTTTTTTTGTGGCACTGACTACTTTTTTCCCGGCAGTTACCGGAATTGATGCCGGCGTGGGCATGAGCGGTCTGCTGAAGACACCCAAAAGAAGCCTGTTCCGCGGTACTTTTATTGCTATCGCCATTACTTTTGCCGTATATGCCGGACTGGCCATAGTGTTCAGTTTTATTAACCCGAGTATGCTGGTTGTTGATTCTGCCGGAAATATTCCTTCGATGACCAGGCTGTTCTCCGGCAATATTATCCTGTATGTAATTCTGATGGCCGGCGTTATGGTGGCTACAGGCTCGTCAGCGCTGTCCTACTTTGTAACCGCGCCGCGAACTGCTCAGGCTCTGGTGGAGGATTCTATCCTGCCGCGCTGGATGGACATATTAAAAAAAGATTTTAAAAAAGGCGGAAGCGAGCCGCGCTTTGCCACCCTTCTGACCTTTATCATCGCCATGGTTGTGGTCTGGAGTGGTGATGTTAATGTTTCCTCTCGTGTTGTGGGTATTGCCTTCCTGGTTGTGTACGGCTGGATAAATCTAGTAGCTTTCTTTGAAAGGGTTTCCGGAAATCCCAGCTTCCGGCCGACCCGCAAGGTACCGACTTTTGTCGGCCTGGCCGGTTTTATCGGTTCTATGACCATTATTGCCATGGACAGCTGGTGGCTTGGACTGATAGTTCTTGGCAGCCAGCTGCTAATCTTTAACCTGATCCTGCGCTATAAAGCCAAGGGGCAGCTGGAAGGCGTATGGTGGGGGCTGATGTTCTCGATTATCAACTGGGGTATGCACCGGCTGAAGAAAATCATTCAGGGAACCAAGAACTGGCGGCCGCTGCTTTCGGTATTTGTGTTCGGTGACCAGTTGGACGATGGCCTGCCAGCGCTGCGGCTGGCGCGCAGGATTGCTGACTTTAAGGGTATGGTTTCCATTAATGTGATACCTGGCAAGAATGGAGTGGATGTAAGCCAGCTGCCCGATGATGCCAGAATTGTGGATGTTGACCAAAAAGAGGCTTCGGAATTTATTCCGGCGGCTGCCCAGCTGGCTTTGCCCAGTGGGCTAAGCTTTAACTCGGTGCTGCTGAGTGCCGATACCCGTTTGCATCTTTCGGCAATTATCGAAAAGCTGATAGAGCAGGGGAAAAACGTCATGGTCTATCAGCACGGACCGATACCTGTGGACAAGGCCCCGCGGCTCGATCTGTGGTGGAAGGGTGAAGATAACGGAAATCTGATGGCGTTGCTGGCTTATATAATAGTAAAGAGTGATGAAGAAACTGGAATAATTCCACCGTCGGTACGTCTGGTCCGCCGGCTGGAGGCTGGGCAGTCGAAGTCCGATGTTGAAGCCGAAATGCACGAACTACTGGATCACAATAATATCAGTGCCGAACTGCTTTTGCTTGAAGAGGATGAAAACTCCTTCGTCGACGTGCTGCATACGGTCAGTAGTGATGCCTCTCTGATTCTGGTGGGTATGCCCGGAAAAAAGGCCGGACAACTGGCGCGTATGTTTAAGCTGGATAAATTATTATTCGAACGCGAACTCGATCATTTTAAAGAATTGCCTCCGGTATTGTTTGTTAAGGCTGCCGGTGTGATGGAGCTCATGGAGGAGTAGGATCGATGCGTTACCCTGTAGAATTTCTGGCCAAACTGCCCAAAACCGATTTACACTTGCATCTGGACGGTTCGATGCGGCTGTCTACGCTTATCGAATTAGCCCGAGAAGCTGGAGTGGAGCTGCCCAGCTATACCGAAGCCGGTCTGCGCGAAACCGTGTTCAAGGACCGCTATGCCGATCTGAACGAGTACCTGAAAGGTTTTGCCTATACCTGTGCCGTGATGCGCAGTGCTGAAGCCATCGAGCGGATTTCCTACGAACTGGCCATGGACAATTTTGCTGAAGGAGTCTGGTACATCGAGCCGCGTTTTGCGCCGCAGTTGCTTATGAACGGGCAGCTGTCGATCGAGGAGGTGCTTGGTGCCGCCGACCGGGGGCTCAAGCGCGCCAGAGCGGAAATACGTCGGCAGGTACCGGAGGACGAGCCGGGTTTCGAATACGGCATCATCGCCTGTGCCATGCGCTTTTGCAATGAAAAATTTTCACCATATTACAAGCAGTTCTTCGGGCTGCATAAATATTCCGGCTCGCGCGAAGTAATCCGCGATGTGTCGCTGGAGCTGGCCCGCAGTGCCGTAGCCATCCGCCGCGATACCGACATCCAGCTGGTTGGCTTTGATCTGGCCGGCAGCGAATACGGCTATCCGGCCGACAATCACCGCGAGTCCTACGATCATGTGCACAAACACTTTATGATGAAGACCGTACACGCCGGCGAAGCCTACGGGCCTGAATCGATATTCCAGGCCATAACCAAGCTGCATGCCGACCGTATCGGTCATGGCCTTTTTCTTTTTGATACATCGAAAATCCTGTCCTCCGATATCAGGGACAAAGACCGCTATGTTGATAATCTGATCAATTATATCGCTGAAAAGCGAATTACCCTGGAAGTATGCCTTACCAGCAACCTGCAGACGGTGCCGGAAATTGACCAGGTTGCCAAACATCCCCTGCAACGCATGCTGGACAATCAGCTGTCCATTACCCTCTGCACCGACAACCGCCTGGTTTCCAATACTACCGTAACCAATGAATTGTGCCTGGCTACTGAAAACTTCGACATCAACGCGCACCAGCTGAAAGACCTGATTATAAATGGCTTTAAGCGCTCGTTCTTTCCGCGCAGCTATGCCGAAAAACGGCGTTATGTGCGTCAGGTTATCAATTATTATGAAAAGCTTGAAGCATCCATGAAGATTGTGTGAAGATGGCCCGTTTCGCTTGAGATAGGGGTTCTGTCAAACTATACTGCTCCGTGAATGAATAACAACGCGGAGGAACCATGAAAGACAAGGCAGCTGCCCCGAAAAGGCGTAAAACAGTCTCCTGGCTGCGGCGGGGAGTGCAGATTTTTTTCTTTGTGCTGGTGGCGCTGATCGCGACTACCGGCGCTATCAAGGAGCTTGGAGTCGAGCAGCCATTCTTGTTGCAGGGCGCTTCATTGCACGCAATCTGCCCCTTTGGCGGAGTTGTCAGTTTCTGGCAGCTGGTAACAGCCGGCCGCTTTGTAAGCAAGATCCATGAGGCCTCGGTAGCTCTTGCGGTGATTGCGCTGGTTCTGAGCGTATTGTTCGGGCCGGTAATCTGCGGCTGGGTATGCCCGATGGGCAGCATACAGGAATGGTTTGGAGCGATCGGCCGCAAGTTGTTTAAAAAACGTTACAACAATTTCGTGCCCAGGCGCCTGGATAAAGTCCTGCGTTATCTCCGCTATGCGACACTGATCTGGGTTACCTGGATGACCATTGTAAGCGGCAAGTTGTTTTTCCAGGAGTATGATCCCTACTTTGCACTGTTCAATTTCTGGACACACGAGGTCGCCCTCACCGGCGTGGTCATTCTGGTGGTCACTCTGGTATTGTCACTTTTTGTAGAGCGGCCGTTCTGCAAATACGCCTGCCCCTACGGCGCATTTCAGGGCATTTTTAACCTGTTCCGCATTTTCGGCATCAAGCGAGTAGCCAAAACCTGCATCGACTGCAAAGCCTGCGACCGGGAATGTCCCATGAATATCAAGGTGTCGACTGCCGGTACAGTGCGTGACCATCAGTGCATCACCTGCATGAAGTGCAGCAGTGAGGAAGCTTGCCCGGTAGCTGATACCGTGGTACTGGCTGCCGGCGCTCTTCCCCGCATGAAAGTTGCCGCCATCGGCGCTAACGAGGAGGCCGCAGAATGATCCGGGTTAAAACATCTTTACTTGCTGTGCTGGTTGTGGCCGGTATTTTCGGCGGCATCATGATCGCCAAGGCTGTAGGCTATTGGGCCACTGAATCCACCAAAGAACCGGTTAAATTCAAGACCGGAGAGTTTGCCGGAATGCCAAACCCGGCGGATATCCGCGGTTCATATACCTGGCTGGATATCGAGCGGGTCTTTGCCCTGCCGGCAGCGGACGCAGCCGCAGCGTTTTCTTCAGCGAAGCATAGCTTCGCGCCTGCCGACCGGGTAAATTTGCTTGAGGAATTATATGTACCCGTGCTGCCGGAAGATATTGAAATAGGTACCGGGTCGGTACGTTTGTTTACGGCCTTGTATACCGGCTTGCCTTTTGAGGCCGAGGTGGGCACCCTGCTGCCCCCTGGGGCCATTCAGTATCTGGTAAGCGAAAAAGGCTTGAATCGTGCTGACCTGGCGGCATTTGAGGTGCCTGCGGAATTCAAGACTGCTTTGGCTGGTGCGAACCTGTCTGAGGAGGCTGCCGAAACGCCTGAGGAGGCTGGGGGGAAGGTAGACACAGCTGCCGAGGCTGCGGAAACCGGCAGCGCCGAAACAGCTGCAGAGGAAGAACACACTCCGACACCGGCCGGCGAAGGCAGCGGTATCGGAACGGGCACGGGTACCGGCACTGCCATGACAGTAGTAGGCAAGACTACTTTCTACGATTTGTATCAGTGGGGCCTGACTAAAGAACAGGTTCAGGCAGCTATCGGCTTCGAGCCCGGTGCCAATACTACGAGTGTACGCGATGCGGCAACAGCCGCTGGTGTTGAATTTTCAGTAGCAAAAACAGCCTTGCAGGCGCTGCTGGATACACTGAAACCCTGATTGCTTCAGTCTGGGCGGCTCTGCCTGGGGCAGGGCTGCCCGGCAGCGTGAATCAGCTTGCTTCAGGGTTTTTCGCCTGCGGCTTGCGTTGCTGCCGGCCGGCGAAAACCCCCGATGGTTTCCTGCAGCGTGGCCATCGGGCAGACAGCGCACCAGGCCCGCGGCCGGTACAGCAGACCCAGAGCTACGCCGCCAAGCAGCGAAATAACGCACACGGACCAGAAAAATGTACCAAGCGCCGCCGGTATCTGAAACAGGCGCACAATGCTGCTGAT
>Ga0180007_10004892_pt1 | contig 13958 bp, 12 predicted proteins | sample MM_PC_MetaG_FD_121122 | JGI IMG/M metagenome (GOLD analysis project Ga0180007, IMG submission 121122) | Groundwater microbial communities from the Aspo Hard Rock Laboratory (HRL) deep subsurface site, Sweden - MM_PC_MetaG | ecosystem: Environmental > Aquatic > Deep subsurface > Groundwater... | reverse complement strand
GCTATCCGCCTTCCTATACAAGAGTTTCAGGTCCTCAAGCTCTAAATCCAACAGATGAACGACTTGTTCTCTGGATAGCAACGTATCATTATCGATCGCTTCTAATATATCTGTTATCGACATAGAAGGGGTCAAATCTTCACTTTCAACTTAAGCTGTTTCACCATCAGCGTTAAAGATCCTTGTTTTCAAAGATGTGTGAAATCGAAAATTTATTCATTTTTTAAAGGGCAACGATACCACGCTTAATGTTCCTACTCATAGAGTCCTTACTCAATATCAGGAGGTTTTTACCGCGTGCGTCAGTATATCTCTTTCACCACGGCGTAAAAATTTTTAAATATATCCCGTCTGCCTACCACTCCGACCATCTTGCGGCCGTCAAAGACCGGGAGAGTATGCGCATTCCTGTATTTCATTATCGCGATTATCTCTTCAAGTGTTGTCATCGTGTTTATCACAATAGCGCCCGCGGACATCGCGAATCTTACGGTCGGTTCCGAAATTGAAAGTTTTTCTCCTTCCACTATGTCACCGGACCTGATCATGTCCATTACGAGAAAAAGGTCGTTCGCGGTGATCGTCCCTGCCACATCTCCCTCTTTGTCCACAACGGGCAGTCCGCTTATTCTTTTTTTGATCATAAGTTCGGCAATATCGGCAAGATGAGTCTCGGGAGCGGTAACGATAACATCTTTTGTCATAATATCTTTTGCCTTTATCGAACTTAATCGTGTCGATAATTTTTTCAATTTGGCATCTTTCATGTTGCCCTCCCTGGTTTAAGATTCCAGATATTTCCCGGATAACTTGACGAACTGTTTACTTGAATATCCCTTGTCCATAAAATCGCAAGCCCCGAGGTTGTCGCACATTTCCTTGAGAGAATGGATCTTACGGATCTCGCCGGCATCAAGCTCGGATATTTTTGTCGTCACATACACAATTACCGGGACTTCTTTGTTTTTACTGCTGCCTCGTACGATAGAGAGCATCCTATCTGTCATATTAGGGCGCCACTTATACTGCACCACGACCAGTTTATACCTGTGTGTTATCACATTATAGTAAAAATTATGCCGTGTACGCAAGACATCCAAAATGATGTCATACTTCCCCAGGCTCTTTACAACTGAATCCGTCTCCCGGCTTCTATCTCCGTAAACAAGGATCTTTTCCTGCAAAATATCCCGCACCTCGCTCATCAACATATCCACGGAATAAGGCTTAATAAAAAAGGTTTCCGCGCCCATCATCTCGAAGATCTTTTTCATGCCTACCTTACTGGACTGCACAACGACCGGGATCTTAAGAAACTCTTTTTTCGTCCTCATCTTCTTGAATAGTTGAAACCCGTTTACTTCGCCTTTAAGCGCGATATCAAGGAGGACAAGATCCACCCATCTGGTTTTAAGGACATCCAGGGCTTCTTTCGCGGTTCGCGCGCAATCCACAAGATATCCCATTGATTCAAGCCTCGATTTAAGCAAAGCTGAAAGGGCAATATCCCCGTCTGCTATTAAAATTCTTTCCTGAGTCATTTTGAACTCCTCCCCGCAGATGATCCGCTTACCCCCGCAACGGACACACTATAGGTTCTGTTTGGTGAAAACTGATGAAGTTTGCCGCATATTTCTACCGGCACCTTTCGCATCCCGGGCTTAGCGCCTTTAATGGATACAGTAACCCGGGATCTTGTGATGTATAATTGGAACCAAATATTTCTGTGCTTAAGTTTCAGTTTTATACTCTCAAGCGCCTGTGGGATATCGGGCCGGATATTCATTCTGTCAGCGGAAAAACTTATACCCGCGAAACCACGGACAACTATATCAATAGACCCGCCCATCACTCCCACGTGGATACCTTCCAAAGTCGTACCGCCTTGTGTGTCATAAATATCCGACCCCGCCACTTCTAAAAACCACTTCCACGCCTCTTTTTTCCTGCCTATTAAGTGGGCAATGTAACAATGAACGACCTTACTTAAAGTTGAACCATGGGATGTTCGTTTGGCGTAATAATCATAATTTTTCTTCAGGGTGTTCTTCAGGAACTTATAGCCCGTTCTATTAAAGAGCGAGCTCACTTCTGATACTGACAAAACATAAAAAATCATAAGCACATCAGCTTGCTTGGCGGCCTTATATTCATTCGGAGATTTCCCTTCGGCCTTCAGGATCCGGTCCATACGCATAACATTCTTATATTTTGACCTGTAGAAATCCCAGTCCAATTCTTTTAATTCAAAATATCCGCCAAACTGTTCTATCACTCCGTTTTTGTCGATAACGATATTCATTTTCCGGCTGATATCATCCCATTTTTCGATCACCTTATTGGTCAAGCCAAGTTTTCTCGAGAGCCTGGTTTTATTCTTCGGCGTCACAATGTCGAGGACTTCCAATGCTTTGACAAGCGTCCATACGATCAAGATATTTGTATACGCGTTATCTTTGAATCCCGGTTTCTGCGCCCCCGGCAGCTTCTCATGAAACTCATCCGGGCCCATAAGACCCCTTGTGTGATAACGCCCGTCATCAGGATCATATTTTGATAAACTCGCCCCGAATTGCGCGATAGCAAGCAGCATTTCGGCGCCATATCGGTTCAAAAAATCCTTGTCGCCTGTCATCTCCCAATATTGCCAAATATTGTGGGCTATAGCGAAAGAGACATGTCTCTGGCGACAACTATGATCAGGCCCCCATTTTCCTGACATCGGGTTTAAATGAATGGTTTGCGTCTCTTCGGAGCCGGCAGAACCGCTTTGCCAGGGAAACATGGAGCCATTAAACTTATTTTCTTTGGCGTATTTGCGAGCCGGCTGAAGCCGTTTGTACCTGTACATCAAAAGCGCCTTCGAGATCTTAGGAATATGCGTATCAAAAACAGGCAAGGCAAACAGCTCATCCCAGAAAATATGGCCCCTATACGCCTCACCGTGCAAACCTCTCGCCGGAAGCCCGGCGTCTATCGAAACATTATGCACCGATGCTGTCTGCAATAGATGAAATGTATGCAACCTTATTGTCTTTTGAAGAAAATCATCACCTTGCACCCTGATATCAAACTTCTTCCAAAGTTTATTCCATTCTTTTCTATGTGATCTGAATAAAACATCGAATCTGACCAACTTTTCAGCGGAATTGATAGCCGATTTGACCGGATTTCTGATACCTTTGTCTTTTGACGTATAAATAGAAACAACTTTCTCAACCGCGCAACACTGTTCTTGTTCGACAAACACTCCAAAATCCTGGCAGATCATTCTTTTCTTTCGCGTAAGCACTTCGCCGGGCGGATGCTGTTCTTTTCCTTCAACGAATATCCGCACTCTTGCCGCCTGGCCAATAATAAATTTAGAACGTGTAGTCTTAACCGAAAGATACACTCCATTTTTGCCAAAACTGCCTATTGAACAAAGTTTTAGATGTCTGGAATTAAGTTGCCGGTATCTTGCGACACCGGTGTTTTTAACGGTACCATCCAGGGCTGACCGAATTGTAATATTGCCCTCATAATTTTCCGGAACGATCGTGTATTTGATAGCCGCGCGGTGAGGTTCCGCCATATGAACGATCCTCTGCATGGTGATCTCTGTTCTCCGTTTCGCACGGTCCTGGATACGAACTTTCACCGTCAATGCCCCTTTATGCATATCCAGTTCCTGTTTATAGAAAAGTATCTTATTTTCCGAAGGAATGATCCATTCACCATCGCCGATCCGGAATTTAAGCGGTAGCCAATTGGGACAATTCACAAAATCCTCATTTACCGCCACTCGGCCGGCAATAGAGGTAGCCGATTTGTTGTACCCGCCCGCGAGATAGGTTCCGGGATAATGTATCCTTGAGGCTTGAGTCTCCACCATAGCTCCCCGCGTCCCGAAATAGCCGTTACCCAGCGTGCACAACGCCTCCCTTAAGCCTTCTTTGGCCGGTTTGAACCTATCATAGACTATTTTCCAGGAGGCCGGATCATTTGTAACCGTTTTTTTCAGGCGGCCCCGTGTTGTCTTCTTCAAGCTATCCCTTTTAGTTTTCAGTTGTCAGCGTCACTCATCACTTCTCGATCCTTGCCACTTGCGCCATGTCGTTTTGCGTCCTGCGCTTCGCGTCATGCAGTTCGCCCCTTGCCCCTTACCTCTTGCCTCTTTTTTAGCTATCAGTTATCAGACATCACTATTCACTGTTATGTAATGTGTCAAGTTTTCGCTTCACATCTTTGCTTCCTGTTCTTCTATCTTCATCTTGCACTTTGCAATCTGCACTTTGCATTTTGCAATGATACTTATGATTCTTTTTCCATCTATTCACGACTTAACTCCCCCGCCCTCTTAAGCGCGAATTTAGTCGTGATCGGCCCGACGAACTCATTAATGATCGTCGTTCCGATTATGACGCTGATAATGATATCGGCGATACCGCTAAAAGCCGGGTTCTGTTTTATCATCAGGGCAAGGCCTATCACTATACCACCCTGTGGAATTAACCCACCGACTGTATATTTTTTCACTGCCGGTGATGATTTCGCGATAGTGGCTCCCAGCGCTGTGCCGAAAAATTTACCAAAAAATCTGAAAATAAGAAAAAATAATGAAAGAACGGCTGTGGATAAAAAGATGGAGAAGATCATGTGCATGCCACTCAAAGTAAAGAACAAAACAAAGATCAGCTCGTCGACATACCGTTCCAGTAAACTGAATATTTTTTCTCTTTTGGGATTAAAATTTACGACCACGATTCCCATTACCATTGTCGAAAGCAGCTCATCGGCTCCCGTAAGCGTCGAAAGGCCAAAGCAGATCGCCAAAAGGCCGAATAATACCGTAATAAAAACACCTTCTGTCTCTTTGCGTATAAACTTCGTTATCACGTTCAGCAGAAACCCAAAAACTATGCCCAGGACTATCGAACCGGTTATAATAAGCATAGGGGCCAATAAAGTCGTCTCAACGCTCGCCCTCTGTTGCATAACAAGGGCCTGCGCTATAACCACCGCGATACTGTAATTGATTATGCCCAGAACATCATCAAACGCGGCAACGCTCAACATCGTCGAGATAACCTCCCCCTTGGGATGATATTGGGCCTTGATCGCCAAAGTCGCGGAAGGATCTGTCGGTGCCCCGAGCGAAGCGATCAGCAGGCTTAACGGAATGAATGTCACGGCCCATTTCCCGCCGGGTATATGCGCGAAAAACGGTGTTACTAACAGAAACCCAAAAAATATCGCGAGAAACGCGAACTCCGCTTCAAGCAGCGTAATGTATATTATTCCTTTTCCCAACTTTTTAATGTGAGGATAGAAAATGGAACCGCCTATCGAAAAAGTAATAAACGAAAGGGCAACGTTCGTAACAATGTCGGCATGGCGCATAAAATTAGCCGGAATAAAGGTCCATATCTCCGGATCCATCAGAACACCGGCCACAATATAACCCGCGACTTTCGGCAAACGGATCTTTTCCGCTATTTCACCGAAAATAAAACCGACAAAAACTATGATACCAATAAACAAGATCGCGTTCATTCAGTTCCTTCTCATTAGACGTTTCAGGGCGGGGAAACCCCGCCCCTCGGCTTCAAGGCGCATTTCCAGCATATCAACGATCATTTGTTAATCATCTACTACCAGTATTTTTTTGGCCACAAGCTATACTCCTCCCTGTGGTGTCTTGCGCTTACACCCGACAATATATATTATACTCCACGACCCCTGAATGCAAATTCGTCCCGAAAAAGAACACCGTTTAACTGATCTTCCGTCGTTTTCTCTTAAAACGACGAAAAAGATAGGCATCAAACTCTTCCAGGCTGGTAAAAAGATGGGAATGGTCAAATTCATCGTGCCGATATTCGCAGGAAGAAACATTGTGCTCCACGCACACTTGAGGCCTCTTTTTATATATCCCGCACTGGTGATTTTTCAGGAGGTATTTACACTTGTTTTTGATCTCCAAATGCCACTTCCGTTTCTCGACAAAAACCGAGACGGCGGAATGGGCAAGATACCATCTAATATTCTCAAATTCTACTTTCGTCCTCGGAGTGTCTATTTGTAAAGCGAAATACCTGCAGCATTCAGCCGAACATTCTGTACATGGAGCCATGGTGATCCTTTATTGAATATTTTTTCCGGTATACGATAGGCAGTGTAAGGTTTTGTTGTTGTGATTTTTTAATTTTTTACCGCCTTTTGTCCTAACTTAAACACAGCGTTGAAAATCTCCGAACACTTCAAAACATCGCCTTTATTCTCAAGGCCGGCACAAAAAAGCTCTCCGGTATAGACTGCGCCTACTGTGGCAAAAAAATTCTTTATAATAGAGGCGGCATTATCAAAATATTCCTTTTTATCCCCGGCCGATACGGATATGAACGCCCCTTTCTTTCCCGGAGGGGTGGAATTCACAAAACCCGTTACATATTTCGCCCTCCAACGGCACTGGAACCTGTCTATCATCATCTTTGTCTGGGCGCTCAAACTTCCGAAAAACACCGGGGAAGCGACTATAACGACATTCGCCATATCCACTTTTTTGTAAACAGCCTGCATGTCGTCATCGACAACGCAGTTCCCGTTATCAGGCGGCCGCGCGCACTCCTGGCAGGCGGAAAAATGAAGATCGTTAAGCATTATTTTTTCGCATTCTGCGCCCGACGAAGCGGCCCCTTTTAACGCTTCTTCCAACAAGATATCAGTATTACCGCCCTTCCTCGGACTGCCATTTATTCCTAAAACTTTCATTATGCCTCTCTATCTCCCGCGTGCCTGATGACGCCTACGTTGCGCAATATTACAAGATCGGCCCGGCGTGCTTGTTCATTACCATCGCTGTTTTTACATTCCACATCAAGTATTTCTACAAACCTTGCTGTGTACTCTTTAAGTATTCCCGAATATTCTTCCTTTCCGCCTTCCACCGTTACCGCGACAACCACCTTCTTTCCGATATACCTCTCCAGGACCGGCTCATATGCCGTACCAACCGTGGAAAGGGCATCTTCCTGCAGCTGTGTCACATGTTTATCCTGCCCCTTAAGCAATTCTCCGGCTGGCATGGTAGATCTTGCCCGCCCTATCAAAAGGCCCGCGATCTCCATCAAAGAATCCCGAACAGTACCGAAAACGTTACGTATATTCCTTGCTACTCTTGAACACCAAGCGGGATTTTTGGTCTTTTCAATATCGCGCGCGCGGGATCCTGCTTCAAGCGCGGTAAGAGTATCTTCGTACCGGATAAGCGCGAGGATCCCGTCATATTCGCCTTTGTACAGGATGTAACTTGTCTCTACATGGTCATCGTCTTTGTAAGGTTGGTCGTAAACTAGTTCCAATCCGGTATTTTCAACACGCATCCTGCCCCATATAACCTTTCCGTCTTTCATCCTTATGGTTACGATGTTTCCGTCAAAATCTGTCAAACATCTGTCTTTCGACCTGCCTTTGACAAAAGCCCCGATTATTGCGCATATGGCTATGAAAATTATTGTAACTAGAAATGTGTCCGGCATAATATTTCCTTATCGCCCGTCATATGATCGTGCCGGACGGAATAATGGCTTGTTTGCTTACTATGACTACCCCGTCCCTGATACAGTAATTCGAACCGTCAAAATGCTGGACCTTATTTTTGTTTAAGATCTTTACATTATCTCCTATCCTCACATTTTTATCCAGGATGGCGCGTTCTATCTGACAGTTAGTGCCGATACCGATCATAGGTTTTCCGCTGGACACATTCACAGCCAATTGATCCGCTGTTTCGTAATAGTCGCTTCCCATCGCGATAGTATCTCTAATAACTGTCCCCGTACCGATCCGCAGCCTGAGCCCGATAATGGAGTGGATGATCTCAGCCGAAAGTATGATCGCGCCTTCCGATATGATGCTTCTTTCAACATGGCTGTTTTCGAACTTGGCCGGCGGAAGATACCTCGGACGCGTGAATATCTGCCATGACTCGTCAAACATATTGAGCGGTGGGACGGGCTCGGTTAACATAAGGTTCTCTTCATAAAACGTCTTTATGGTCCCGATATCTTTCCAATACCCTTCAAAAGTAAAAGCATATGTAGGTTGGGTAGCTATCGCGTCCGGGATGATCTCCCGTCCAAAATCCACTCTGTAATCTTTCGTGAGAAGTTCTATGAGAGTATCCTTGTTGAACATGTATATCCCCATTGAACCGAGGCATGCCGGGTTGCCATTATGCTCAACAACCATCTTCTTTATTAACGCCGCGTCTTGGGGCTTTTCCACAAAACTTTTTATCCTGCCTTCGGGATCGACCTCCATCACGCCAAGATCTCCGGCATCCGAAAGCTTCACACGGTTACACGCGATTGTAACTTTCGCCTCTTTATCCACATGGTATTTTATAACATCCCTGAGGTTTAACTTATATAACTGATCTCCGGATAGAACGATAACATACCTAATATCCGGATCATTAAAATGTTTTAAACACCTTCTGACAGCATCTGCCGTGCCCTGAAACCATTCCTTATCATCCGAAGATTGCTCCGCGGCCATTACCTCCACAAACCCTTTTGAGAAAGGATCCATCTTATAGGTGCGGCTTATGTGTTTGTTAAGCGATTCTGATTTAAATTGCGTGAGGACATATATTTTTTTTAGGTCAGAATTCAGACAATTGCTTATGGGGATATCTATCAGCCGATGTTTCCCAAATAGCGGAACTGCCGGCTTGCATCTTTCTTTAGTCAAAGGATAAAGCCTCGTCCCCCGTCCGCCGCCGAGAATAACACACAGCACCTCCTTCATCGGATTCATAATATCCTCACATGGTGGTTGACGTTATCTTGAGAGTAACAGGCGCGATTATTTGCCGCGGGTCATTTGTTTTCTCACGGATTTTTCCGCGTGATACCAATCCAGCCGGTCATCGCCGTGGACACAACCTCTTTGCAAATAAAGATCATAGGCCTTCTTCTGTACAGCCGGAAATAGACCCATTTCAGACAATTCCTCTTGTGGAATATCAGCGTCATTTTTCCTTGCCGCAGAAGCGCGATCTTTCTTTGGTGATGTTTTCTTCTCAACAGTTTGTTTTTTTACGCTTTTCTTATTGACCATTTTTCCTCCTCACTACTGATACATTTCATAGTTGATTTCTTTAAATAAACTATTTTTATTCTCCGCCGATTCAAGCATCTCCATATCAATGCTGCCTCTTTCCAATTGATCATGGAACGCAAAAAACCTCCCGATATGTTCCCGTGTCCTGTTCACGGCATAATTCGCGAAAGTGCCTGTTTTCATGATAAATGCCCAGTCGCTTGATTGAGCAAGCAAAAGTTCCCTTGCCATCTGGTTCAGGACCCTGCGATAAAGCTCTGTCGGATCCTTGTATTCTCTCGCGTCACTGGTCATCATCTCCGCCATCTTATGCAAATACCTGTATATCCAATCATTTGACCCATCAAGCCACATTTCACTGTACCCTTTATAACCCCAACTCGACATTGATGGGGTTATCACGGGATATTTATCATATAACTCGAGATATTTTCCGGGAGTGATAGTTTTAACTGTTTCTTGATCAAAATATATTTTTCTTAATAAAAACTCAAGCCACTCCGGCCCCTCATACCACCAGTGCCCAAAAAGCTCGGCATCATAAGGAGAAACTATCACCGGGACGCGATCCATAATACCTGAAAGATGCTCAACCTGCTTTTCCCTGTTGAACATAAAATTACCCGCGTGATCCGCCGCTGTATTCAACGCGTCCTTTCTATCGTATGGTTCTTTGTCTGTTCTTCCCGTTATCTTATAGTACTTGATGCCTGTATTTACACGAGCGCCGTCACCGTTTATGAAAGGTTTTATGTAGTCGTAATCAAGATCAAAACCCACATCCCTGTAATACTCTCTGTAATTGGCATCACCCGGATAACCATCTTTAGAACTCCATACCGCTTTTGAACTTTCAAGATCCCTCCCAAAAACCCCGACTCCTGACTTGCAAAGGTAAGGGCTGTAAACCCCGTATTTGGGCCTTGGAGAGGCAAAAAGTATCCCGTGTGTTTCAACAAAAAAATACTTTATTCCGAACTCCGCGAGGATCTCATCATGGCCGGGGTGATATCCGCATTCCGGGAGCCAGACACCTTTGGGCCCGCAGCCAAAAACGGACTTATAAATATCAACCGCGACTTTTATTTGCGCTCTTACGGCGGGTTTATGTAGATCCATTAAAGGCAAATATCCGTGAGTAGCTCCGCATGTTATAACTTCTACATTGCCGAGATCCTGAAATTTTTTAAAAGCCCTGAGGATATCATTGCCATATTTCTCGGAAAACACATACTTTGTCTCGATATATCTTTCATTATACATTCGCGATAAAGCATTGACGCGGGAGTCCCGCGCCGTACGCTTGATCTCCATTTCAGACAGTTTAATAAGTTTGTCGACGTGCTTTATGTATCTTGATATCAAAAGTTCGTCTCTAAGCATATCAATGAGCGTAGGACTTAAAGAAACTGTAATGTGGAAATCCACTCCGTCTTTCGATAACCTATCAAAGACGTTTATGAGAGGTATGTACGTATCAGTGATGGCCTCAAATAACCAGCTTTCTTCCAGAAAACTGTCATATTCGGGATGCCTGATAAACGGTAGGTGCGCGTGTAAAACTAAAGCTAGATAACCTTTTGCCATATTTATTCTCAAAAAGAAGAGGTATCTTCTATCATGCCTGATGACATGCCTGAAGAAAACCAGCTTTTGGGGCGGCGTTTCATTGTCTCCCTCATCTCCAAAGAACTCGTTCCTATCCCATACCCTCCGGAAATAGCAAACATCTTATAGTACAGTTCTTCGGAGCACATCCATTCTTCGTCATATATTCCTGATACTCCATAAAAAGGAGCCTTTACAATGTTGGACCTGGCAAGAAGAAAAAATTCACCGGTGGTGCTTTCTATGCCGATATCAACTGCCCATTTTTTTCCACTGTTCTCTATCTGGATATACCAGCTATTCGCGTAATTTTTAAGGTCAAAACTGGAAAATACAGGAGAACCTTCCACAGCCGATCCATCCATCACATCGCGCACTTTCAAAACACTTTTGGATACCACCAGGCCTTTTTTTTCTATCTCTTTGATCACTCTATTCTCGACATCAGCCTGTATTTCCCAGTAAGCATACAACATCCAGGGATCACGCACCATGAGTACGATCTTATTATCGCCCCAACATTCCGGAATAGGAAGACTTACGCTTTGCCGCGGCGCGCGTTTCCCATTACTACTGTCCATGCTTTCATTGTACCCACAACTCGGCATTCCATTCCCCCGCAAGGCGTCAAAGTGAAAGGCCCCGCCTTGACATTATAGAGACTTCCAATGAGTTGATTATACTCCCCCTTTACGCGGCATGTCCACAAAAATGTGTTAAAACTTCTAAATGTGTCAAAACTTGTAATCGGTGACTGAACGGGGGTATAGCTGTCATTCCCTCCCCCCTATATCATAAGCCCTAATTCCAGGCTGACGCGCATCTCTTTTTTTTTCTCAATACTCACGCGCCAGGCCGGAAGAAAAGTGGAACACTGATAGTTCAGTTCATAAGAGGTCTCCGACTGGGACACGGTTTCAACGGGAAAATGCCATAGGCGGCAGGATTCTCGAAAGTCCAAACGAAGAAGATCCGATCTATTTTCTCCCTTTACGAGCATGGTTTTAACCTTGGGAACATTGGTTTTTTCTTTCATTCCGAAAGCATCGGAATTATTCAATATGACCCTGTATTCCGGTGAATCAGCGTTTGGCATAATGATATTGAATTCCGGGGCGAACATTACGTCCAGGGTCTTTTCTGAAAGATTTGTCAACGTATAACGAAAAACCGCTTTTGACCCTTCTTTGCGGAGAACAATTTCCTTTTTCAAGCGAACACGACAATTTGACACGGCCCCTTCTCTTTCCAATACAAGTTTAACCTGTTTCTTGCCCCTCTTTACGTTGAAACTATACGGTTTTCCTATGAAATCACCCTCTTCCCGATAGGAGGATCTCGCGAAATCTTCTATCGCGGTGTCCCCGCTGATAAAATGATCGATCATGCTGTATTTTGTGTATCTATCGTAAACAATGTGATCTTCAATGCCGGGATCAACTACCTGTATCGCGTCATGTATAGTCTCGCATTTCGCGACAGGCTTTGCCTCATTCTCCCTGATCTTCTTGATAATTCTTCTGTGGTAAGCTTCATGCCGCCGGGTAAGAACATTCATAAGATTTTGGCACACTATCTTAGAATCTATCTCTTGCAAAGTGCCACCGTCGGATGGATCAAAATAGAGCGCGATTCTTTTATTCTCAAGCACTACTTCGTCGAAACCATCAGCATCAATATCCAGCACATTCGCGGAACAAAATTCACTATCTCCATGCAAAGCTATATCCATGGATGTCTCACTTTTAATAAGATGATGATAAATAGCGCGCCGGAGATGAAAAAGATATAATCCTCCGAATACGCCATGCCAGTAAGCACAATTGCATTGTCCCCGATATAGATCGAGGGATGCTTCTGCCAGATCAGGGGAGCCGTTTTGTTTCTTTTTTAGATCGTTCAGTTTATCGCTGACATACAGCATCTTTTTGTGCATATGCCCGGATTCCGGGTATTTTGTTAGAAAATTCCTCCAGAACCCGCCTCGTATATACGGCTTGTATCGTTCTTCCTGTCCTCCTGCCCGGATCTCTTCCAGGATATCCTCATATTTTTCCTGTGTATGGGACGGAAGCGCCCACTCCAACATCTCCGAATAGGCGGACGAAGGCAGATAGACCTGACCCAACGGCCGCGTCTCTTGCAAACATTCGGAAAATGTCATTGTTTTAAGCCAATCTCCGGCGGATGTAAGCGCGTCAAAAAACTTTTTAAGCCAAAATTCCTCGTAAACCCAGTGATACGTCCCAGGCCACTCTCCGAATTTTTCACCGTCGTCGCCATATATGAAAATAGGATCGCCGGCATTAGAAGCAACTGTTTTCATGTATTCCAAAGATTCAAACGGCATTCTGAAAGGTATACTGTATCTTAAAGGCGTGTCGGTTGGAAAAACCGCGACGGATTTCCCGTTGTCTTCGGTAGTGTAATATCCATACAATTTTTCTTTTCCCATGCCGGCATACATAAAATGAGTATCGTCCAATATGACATATTGCACACCGGCATCGTTTAAAAGAGACGGCAAGCCGGGCTCCCAGACACGCTCGGCGATCCACGCGCCTTTTGGTTTTTTGGAAAATCTTTTAGATATGTATTCAGTCAATAATGATATCTGGGACAAAACATCTCTTGCCGGGATAGACGGCAAGATCGGTTCGTAAAAAGCGCCGCCTATCATCTCGATCTGCCCGGTTTTTACCATACTTTTAACTGAGTCTATTATTTCCGGACGGTGAGCTTCCATCCATTCTAAAAGGGAACCGGAGAAATGAAAGCTCATCTTGATACGCGGATACTGCTTCATTGTAGTGATGAACGGAACATAGCATCTATCACATATCCCTTCGACCACCTGGTCGAAATTCCCGACAGGTTGATGAAAATGTATAGCCATTACAAGCGCGGCTCCCATATAGCTCCTTTATATCATCGTATTGCGTTTGGCGTTTTGCGTCTCGCGTCTTGCCTCTCGCCTCGTGCCTCTCGCCTCCGTTCAGCGCATCGCGACACCCATCACCCATCACCCATCACTCATCACCCATCACTCATCACCCATCACTCATCACCCATCACTTCTCGCCCCTTGCCTCTCTGTGCCTTTTTTGCCCCTCTGTGCCTCTGTGCCTTTGTGCCTCTGTGCCTTTGTACCTCTGTGCCTTTGTGCCTCTGTGCCTTTGTGCCTTTGTACCTCTGTGCCTTTGTGCCTCTGTGCCTTTGTACCTCTGTGCCTTTGTGCCTCT
>Ga0180007_10004889_pt1 | contig 13962 bp, 36 predicted proteins | sample MM_PC_MetaG_FD_121122 | JGI IMG/M metagenome (GOLD analysis project Ga0180007, IMG submission 121122) | Groundwater microbial communities from the Aspo Hard Rock Laboratory (HRL) deep subsurface site, Sweden - MM_PC_MetaG | ecosystem: Environmental > Aquatic > Deep subsurface > Groundwater... | reverse complement strand
TTATGGCAAAAAAAATGGAAACATTAGACATTGTGGCAATAGTTTTGTTGATCATTGGAGGTTTAAACTGGGGTTTAGCAATATTTAATGTTAATCTGGTAACAATGATCTTCGGGAAAATGCCATGGCTTGTAAATATAGTATATGGTGCAGTAGGAGTTGCTGCTGTTTATTCAATATATTCATTTGTAAAGAATTAAGTTTTTTTTTATTTTTTTTAAATTTAATGGAGGGTGTGAATGGTAATGAATAAAAAGATGCAGATTAGGATGATGAAAGTTAAGATTAAAAAGATGAAAGTCTCTCCGGATCTCATTGATTTAGATGCAAGGATAGATTCTACTCTTAACTTTAATGAAAACTGGAGAATCATTAAGCCTAAATTGTTCTCAAGGAGATATGCAATTATGTATTGAGAGGTGTTCATAATGCTTAAAGAAGATAAAGACCAAATTATATTGCATAATATAATTAGAAAAGAAATAATAGAGGAAATTATAGATATAAAAATTGATGCAAAAAGTATTATTTTAGAATGGAATAAAAAGATTAATAATAGTTCACCTGATATAATTAGTTATGATTTAATTATGTTAATTGAATATGTAATTAATAAAACTAAGGAGGAGATAAAATGCCATACAAAACAACAAAGTTCAGAGAAGCAAGAGCAAAGAGTTTGAGAATGGGAAAATCATTTATGTATTTGCCATCTCAAATCCAAAAAGAGATTGTAAAGTCAGAAAAGAAATTTAAAAAGAAGTAATCAAACTGGAGAAAGAAAAATGGTGAAATGTAGATATAAAAATCCTAAATGGGATGCTTTTGTAGGACGAAAAAACTTGATTCATACTCGCTGTAAAATCTGCCTTGGACTTCCCAGTTATGCTATTAAAAAAAAGGAGGTGGCTGGATGTAATGCCGATTGCCACGACGGCATTCCTCCCAACAATAAATTGTTGGGTATCCTGCCTACGATTTTATGAGAAAAACAAAAGTAAGACAACATAATAGGCGATCTTATAAAAAAAAAGATGGGACAAGAGTAAGTGCATCGACAGTAATTAAACATTATCGTAACGTTTCAAACGAAAAACTAATGTTTGGAGATTTTGATAAAGATAAAGTTAAAAATATTGATGATCCAAAACCTTTTAATCCTAATGAATCTAAATGGCCAGGCCATAAAGATAATCCTAAATTCTATCATGATGCACAATATGGTGGTGGTGCTGTAAAACTTAGCAATGAACTGAGAAAAATGCGATCTCATATTCAAAGAAGGCAGAAGATACTTAAAAATTTTTTAGACGATAATCCGAAGGCAGAAGGAAGATTAAAAACAGTTCCAAGCACACTCAAGAAAATGAGAGAAAGGTATGCTCATGAAATTAAAGATGTTGCTGGTGCAAGGATTTTAACAGAGAAAAGAACTGAAGCGAAGAAACATTTTGATAAAATTAAGAAAACTAATAAGTTTGATCCAGAAGAAACAGACGATTATTATAAAAATCCAAAAGAAGGAGTTTATCGGGCATATCATACAGGATTAGTGCATCCAAAAAATGATAAAAATAGGTTAGAAGTACAAGTTAAAACAAAAGAGATGGATAAACTTGCAGATGTAATGCACACAGATTATAAGTTAGGAAAAGACTTAACTAAACACAGGAAAAAATCAAATAAATTGTATGATGAGGGGTACTAAAAAATGGGAATTAATAATTTAGATTTTCCAAGGGGAAAGGGAGAGAATTATCATAATTTCCCCTCTTTAGGCTATCTTTAAGCATCTTAATCATAATTGCATGATTAGTGTTTGACGGACCTAAATCTATCTCTTTTTGTATACATTCCTTTAGTTTTTCATTGTTCATTTTTTTATCCTCCTAATTTTTATTAATGATTCAGTTCATGGCTTAATTCAGTTAAATCTCCAACTTCATCATAACCTTCTTGAGTCCAACCATCTTTTCTCTTTTTCTTCTTTTCTTTATCTTCCATTTTTATTCCTCCAACGATAACTATTACTTGTTTACCTAAATATCTCTTAAAAGATTTAATAACTGCACCATTTCCACTCTTAATAACTTCTGCTGAATAAACTGAATCTGGTTCAACTTCAATGTTTCCTCTGATTTTAACTATAATCGGTTCTTTTTTACTCATTTTAACCTCCATAAACAAACTTAATTTTCTTATTAATATAACTTTCGTCTGGACAGTCTGAAATATTATCAAGCATATCTGCAAGTTTAACCATGATTGCTTCTTTGGATTTGATTTTAAACCCAAACATTTGATCGTTTGTAACTTCCTTTACAATATTGGCTACTTTTTCGCCAAAAAGGTCACTTATTTCACAAAATGTAGCATTAGTATCTTCTAAAACATCATGTAAAAGACCTGCAATTAAGGTATCTCTATCTTCTGTTACTGTTTTCAAAATCAAAAAAACTCTTAAACAATGATCGAAATAGGGCATATTTTTGTTATATTTCCTTTTCTGATCACCATGTTTCTTGATCCCATACTGAATTACATCACATAATTCACCACCATAAAGACATTCTTTTTTTTTAAACCTTGATGTTAATGATTCTTTCATTTTAGCACCCCTCCTCCTTTGTGAACAAATAAATGAACCACTTTCCTTCTTCGTTTTTTGTCAACTCATAACTTTCAAGGACTAACATATCTCCTGCCTTGTCCTTTCCTTCATGTACTACTTTAATTTCTCCAAACCAAAACCAAAGACCTTTCACATCATCTGCTATGAACCTGCCACACAAAACGCCATTGACCAAATCAAAGCCAACTTCTTTTTCTACTAATTCTGTGATTAACTTTTTCCACAAATCCTTTCCACTCAATTTCGCAACTTTTTCTTCTGCCATTTTTCTTTTCCTCTTAAAATTCTTTTGTTGTATTTTTGTTTGAAAACCAGTCCATGTCTCCTGCATTGTGTCTTTCTCTGCATTCTGGACAAAGTTGGTCAGGTGTATTGTAAGCTTTGTTACAATTCCCGCATAATTTGTAAGGTTTCATTGTAAAACACACCTCTTTCCGAGTGATTCAAAAACGTCATCTGAGTTCCTTGAACAACCCCATTTTCTGACTTCCCAACCAGTATTATCTCTGAATCCATCTTTTAAATAATAACCATTTCCCATAGAATACTTTTCTCTATGTTCGAAGCTTTTCTCTTCAACATCCCAATAAAAGTGGACTAGAGTTTCATCAAATTGAACAGCACCTAAAGGGTTATCCATACAATAAGATTCGGCTTCTTCTTTTGTCTTGAAAAATAGTTTGTGGCCTTTTTCATCTTCTTCAACATCCCTGTGCCAGTGTGACCGACTTCCTTCACCGTAATACCTTCCGTTTGATTGAAAAGTCTCTTTAACGCACACATGAACTCCAAACTTCTTGCCTTCCTTTAAGTGGGCAGTTTCAGGTATTACATCTGCAAATTTTTTCATTTCGCTGAATAAATCCTTATCATGTTTTGACCATCCAAGAACAACTAAATCAGTTTGACTTGATCCAAAGTAATCAGTCTGCACATCGCTTTCATCCTGGACTTTTTTAGCAACTATAAGGCCTTTTGCGTCTTTAGGAACATATTTTTCAAACAATTCCTTACCTTTAGCAACATTTTTTTCTCTTTCCCGACTTAACCTTTCTTGTGCTGCATTTTCTTTAGCCTTTTGGTTTAAAGCAGTTTGTTTCAATCTTTCTAATTCTTCTCCTTCAAGAAACTTTTCTTGTAAGAACATATGTTGAGAGTGCCAAGTTTTATCTTCTGGACCTTTTATTGAATAAGCTTCAGTTCTGTGATAATGTTGGTCCTTTAGTGAAACCATATTATAACTAACTCCAAATTCTGATTCTAATTTTTCGACTACAACAAATTCTTCTGGTCCCCATGCCATGTTTCCTCCCCACATAACAACTGTGCCATTTGGTAAATTATTATGTTTTGTTCGATCCACTTTAACCATCCCTTTCCCGTCAAAGTTCATTTCATATATTTCAGATTGCATTTTGTTTCCTCCGCACTTCTTAAGTACAAGAATAAATATACTTAACTAATATATAAATGTTTGTATTGTAAAGTATATACTTAATCTAGAAACAGGTTAAAATGAGCAGTTTAGGGTGTTGCTCAGCACCGATATATCTTTTATAACGTCATAGGTCTCTGCAAGGAGTAAGCTGTTCTTTTTGCATTAAGGCGAACAGTACCGCTAACCTGACTTTCACTTGCTACCTCTGTTTTCTTGTGGTTATTATTAACTACAACAACAGTTCTGTTTTCATTTCTCTCAACCATTGTTCAAATAACTTTCCATGACGAGAACATAAATGGAACGATTTCTGTTTCCAAAAATTTTGGTAGGATATGCTAATTTTGTCATCCCATTTAATTTCAGATAAACAAACATCACAAAAATATTTATGATTTCCTTGTATAATTGTTTTAAACATTTTATTTTCCTCCGACTTATAATTTAATTATTTCAAAATCTTCTGAGTTAAAAGAAAGGGGTTCTCCTTTTAACTTGATCATCTTAGAGTTTTTATTATAAACTTTTACACTTTCAACAAGATACCATGTCTTTTCTAATAACCATCTGGCTTCTTTACTTATAGGTTTAACAAAATCCCCAACACCTATTGTTTTCTTTCTTTCCTCTTCTAATCTAATTGAATTCATAACGATTTTATCTTTATTCATTTTTTATCCTCTTACATTCAACTATTTTTGTAACCATTATCCCATTTTTATTTGAAATTATATCCACACAAAATACTGTGCCTATCTTTTGTGCTTCTTCCATCAATCTCTCAAATTGTTTATATCCCATCTTTATTTTTTAGTTCCTCAACACATCTGTCAATATGATTTTTAATTTTGTTATGTTCTTTTATTAGAATATCTAAATCTTCTTCAATTTGTATATATCTCATGAACCAACCATAAGCATTAATATTTTCTTTACTTGCTTTAGTAAGAAGTTTTACATATTCTTCATTTGTTTCAATTATTATTCTATTATTCATTTGTGATTAACCCCATTTCTTTTATTGTACTTTAATTAGTTAAATAAAAATTACTACTTTTCTTTTATCACTTTTATATAAAAATCAATCTTTTTGGGGGTAGTTTTTTAGGACACTTGCAACTTTCGATTTACTAACACCAACTTCTCGTGCAATTTCCCGAATACTTAACCCTTGATGCCTTAACGCACGTAGTTTATAAACATTAACCTTAACTTCTTTCCGTCCCCATTTATTGCCCTTATATGACACGGTGATGCCATTTTCTTTTCTAACGGATTTCTTTACCCTATCACTCTTTTTATCACTCTCTTCCTCTGCCATCCACCCAAATATCTGTATCAATAAATCTCTCATAATTTCATTCCAAGGTGAAGGGATATTCTCGAATTCTGTTAACCATTTCTGACGAAACGACCTTACAATAGTACCCTTAAATTTACATAAAGTCATAAATTCTGCAACTTTAGTTCTTTTTCTGTATATTCTGTCCAAATCCCACACATTATAAGAGTTAACCTTGTCCTCCATAATTAAATCATATATCTCTTTAAACACAGGTCTTGCCTTAATGTCTTCTTTCCATGCACTTTGTTTTTCCTCGTAAATCTTACAACCTACTGGTGCAACTGTCATTATATCTTTTAACTGGGTTTGAGGATTCTGATCATCCGTACTTGTTCTTATATAAATTATATCTATTTTATTCATCTTTATTTTCCTTTAATATCAATTACATTTACTTTAAACCCTGCCTTATTATAATAATAAGCCCACCTTTTCATCTGAGTTGTCATTTGAGTGCCTGGTTGACCTAAAAATTGTTCTTTTTTCATAAAATTTTAGGCAGGATACCCACTAATTTATTAGTGGGAGGAATACCGTACCTCCTTTGTGTTTACATCAAGAGGGATGTGTGATAAAATATGTGATATTATATCAACAGTCCAACTATCCCCTATAATATTCTTTCTTTTTGATTCTGAAAACTCTTCCATCTTTGTATAATTATCTGGTAAAGTCTGTAACCTCTCCCATTCTAAAGAATTTAACATAAAATAATTATTTTCAGAATATATAATTACACTACTACTCTTGGTCTGTGAGTTTCCCTGTGATGTTAAACATGGAGATTTATTTTTAATTTCACAACAATTATATGGATTGAATTTATTTGGAATATATCCATATTTTTTTTGTATAATAATTAATTTCTTAATTACAAAAGGAACCAATTTAATGTTTTTATGTTCTTTGCATAATATACTATTCAAATTTATCTTTTTATCATAAGGCATTTTTAAATTAGAAATATTAGTCCAATATAATCTCTTTCTATTCTGGGCAGATACTAAAGAACTATTAATCTTTATTGGTTTAACATTTAATATATTTGTTATAATATCTTGCCATTCTTTTCTCATAATAACATTTTCAAGTAAAAACCATTTAGGTTTTACTTCTTTTAATATTCTAACAAATTCATAAAATAATTTACTCTTTTTTCCATCTAATCCCTTTCCTTTAGGATTTACGCTTGAAAAATCTTGGCAAGGACTTCCACCCATCAATAAATCTATCTTTGGAAGTTTAGAAGTATCTATTTTACAAACATCCCCTAACTGAATTGTTTTTGGAAAATTCTTTTTAGTTACTATTATACTATCTTTATTAATCTCAGAAGCAAAATACTTATTAACATCTATATTTAATCTTCGTAAGGCAATTTGACCACAACTTATTCCATCAAATAAAGATAATACATTCAACATTTAAAATCACCTAGTTTCTTTTGACCTGTGAAGTTACCTATTTTCTGATTAGGGCTTCCAAAAACAGAATACTCAAACACATCTTTTCCCCACCCTTTAGGGTGTTGGGAGTGTTTCATTTTACTCACCTGTATTCCCAACTTCAATATCCTCTGTATCTTTAGGCACTGCATCTAGTTTTTTCATTAGATTACTTTGAATCTTATTTAATTGTCTAATCATACAACTTAGATGATAAAAATTAGAATACATAGAATTGTAATATCCTGAATTACGAGTATCCCTTATCATAAGCATCTTTTTTGCAATGTTATTTCCGCAAATCTGACATTTTCTTTTTCTTGTATCTCGACAAAATTCAACTTTCATCTTGTTCACCATTCTCACTCATTAATTTAAACATCTTCTTCTCTCTTATTCTTCTAACAAAGTTAAGACGATACTTTAACCTTACCCAGAAACTCCTCTGTCTGATAAGTGGCATTGTATAAACCATGACTAATCCTCTTTGTCTGGATTTTTCAAGAACGTCTGATAATAATTTAGCGTTCCATTTCTGAATATATTCGTGATTAGTGGAAAAAGGATTATAAGATATGATTTTATCCTCTACTCTACCTATCTTAATTTTATAACCTTGTTTTAATAATTTTATTAAAGTCGATTCTCCCCATTGATTTTTCCCAGATCTTCTCTCTCCGATAATTAGGGTCTTTTTTGCTATATTTTTATTACAAATTTGACATTTTCTTTTCCTTGTATCTTGACAAAATTCAACTTTCATCTTGTTAACCACAAGTAGCATACTTTGTTTCACACAGTCCACCATGCCAATCTTCCTTATCTACTTCAATTGATACAGTAATTCCAAAAACAGGACATCCCACATTATAATAATGAATCTTCCCATTACATTCATCTTTTTCTGGATTAAAATCAGAGGAAGGAATAATTACTTCTAGAGTTATTACAAAAATCGAAATACATATAATTAAAATTATTGCTTGTGTTATCTGTTTCATTCTTTCTCACCTAAATTTAAATAATTCATCTATCTCATCATATATTGACTTAATTTTTAATTTTTCTTTTAGTTTCAATCCAAAATAATTAATAATTGCAACATAAATAAACATTAAAATAAGTATCATAATAGTTCCTTCTAAAAAAAAGGGATAAATTTCTAAATATGATTGAAAACCATAAAACTGTGCTTCTTTAATTTGAGTATAATTAATCCACCAAGCCCAGAGGGTTCCAACTACAATTGCAAAACAATAATAACATGAAAAAAGTAAATGTTTTAAAAATCTCCAAATCTCTTTATCATTATTTATATGCCTCATTCTTTCTCACCACAAAAAATCTTAACTATATTTTTAATAAAATAATATAGCCCATATACACTAAAAGTAATCAACACTGATAATGTTCCTGCAGGTATCGTAAAATAAGATTGTATCATTCTTTCTCACCACCGATGATAACAACCGCATTCTTACCCTGGTGTTTCTTAGGCAAGATAACAAACGCGCTTGTACTCTTATCGTATGATTTAATCTCTCGTTCAAGAACCTCTTCTGGTTCGTGTATAATTAGTTTTCGTTTCATCGTCTACCCTCCACTGCTTCTCTAATCTCATCTTCTAATCTTGACGGTGGTAACAATTCCATCTGAGGTAATTCTACAACTTCTTGATTACATCCTAGGTGACCACACTTTGGGAAATATGCATCATCACTTTCACCCGAACTGTGTTGTATATGACCCTCGTAACAAATATATGTTTTCATTCATTCCACCTCTTTTTAGGAACTCCCCAGAAAAATGTAATTAAACAGAACTGGCTAAATCGTGTTGCTATGAACAAATCGTTTAGGATCTTATCCATTCTTATTCCTCTTTGACATTATAATTACCCAAAAAACCATTTCAACAAGAAGGACCATCCCAAATCCATAAATAAAAGAAAGACCTCCATCTTGAAAAGAATACCCCCCTTGTTCAAAAGGATAAGCCACTGGCATTCGTGACCAAATATAAGCGTTATACATTACTATAAAAAATCCCCCTAAAATTGCCTTAATAAAACTTCTTCCAAATTTTATCTTTTCAGTTTTTGACATTTTGTTTCACCTTATATTTAATTTGTTTATTATAATATTATTATAATTAACTAATATATAAAGGTTTGTATGGAAAACACTGTTTTGATTAGAACTTTTAATCATTTTCTGGTTCTTGCCTTTTTGTTTCAACACCTATTGTTGAACCGCATTTAGAACAAATGTATTTTGTATATGTTGGATATTCTTCTAGATAATGTCTCAAATGTCTACATTTAATTTTATTCATAAGGTTTCACCCATTTAATTAATTTAATAATAACTTTAACTAAATCTACAATCATAGCAATAGGAATTACAATAAACAAGATGAATAAAGTGAGAGGGATAATCACAAAAAAGAATAAAATACTTCTCTCCCATGATTTCCCATTGTAATGAAATTGATAATGCATGTCTTTCCATATAAACGGAATATTAAATAATAACTCACAACAATGATACTGCCTTCTTAACTCAGTGATTTTTATCATTTCTTTTTAGTTTTAAATGCAAGAGGGTTAACTACTTTCACCCCTTCATTTGATCTTCCTTCAGTTTTTATATAATCCCAAATTAATCTTAATTCGTGGAAAAAACCTCTAACCATAATCATCAATCCAATTAATAAGATTAATCCTAAAAAAGATAACCCTAACAAGATTTCAAGTATTCTATTCATCCTTCTTCCCTTTTGATTTTTTAATCAATTTCATTCTATCTGTTTGCGGATCAAACACCCAAACAGAACCGTCTTTTTTTGTGATTTTTAGTTTACCCATTACAATCACCGTTATGGTCACATTCCTCACAATACAGTTCAGGATACACACAATTCTTTATTTCCATCATCAACACCTCCACAAACGTCACATTCCTCACATTCTACATACCATGAATCTATACATACCTTATCCTCAAATGCATCACTAACAACTATACCTGCTAAAAATCCAAATAAAAGGCATAAAACACACCCTACAAATATCCAAATTGTATGTTGTTCATAACTCACTTTAATGCCTCAAACTGTTGTAACAATTGGATTAATACGTTTAAATCTATTTTCCCTGCTAACCATAAATTGAATCCCTGTTGAACTATTTCAACAGTTAGTTCTGGTTCTGGTATTGGATCTGAAACCGACTCACCAACAAGAATTGCAAATTCAGGATTAACCAATTTACTTTCAAACACTTTCATCGCATTTGAATTATACTGATGAGTATTGACTATTGTCTGGTGTAAAGTCATGTAAGGACTACAAGTATAACTAATAAATGTCCCTGCATCTGACCTTGCGACGATTGTTAGTTTAACTTTATTATTCACATAACATTCATCTGGGATTATCAAATCATGCCAACCGTCAACATCTAACACTTGCCAGATTAATCCCCTATCCTGTCCTACAAAATAAGTTCTTACTACATTTGTATAAAAATTTGCAGGAGAAATAAAAGTTGAATCATCTTCATCAAATAATGCGTTGGGTGGTCCTGCCAGTCCCTGATATGATTTAAAGGTTATTGGATATTTGTTTGATCCGCTAGGGAATGTAGGTTGTTCTTTACTTTCAATATTAATCTCAAAAAGTTTGCTATCACCAATATATTCAAACAACGGTGAATTTCTACATTTTACTATTATCTTGTTTTGCCTGTTTTTATAAAACGATCCCGTATAATCAAAAACTAAAATACTAATGAAAGATTGACCTTTTGAAATGCACCTGTCTGTTAAAGGAACAACATGCCATGCATTATCATAATACAAACTAAACTCGAAATCACCAAGACCTCCATCAATAATTAAATCAATATAACCTCCTACACTGTTTTTATGTTTAATAACATATGATGATAAATCATTATCAAATAATCTGTTAATACTTGATTCTGAATAAGGTCTTCCTTTTATTTCATAATCTATTGCTTGAACTAATCCAATACTAAATAACATAATTAATCCAAACATAATTGCTTTTTTCATCTTCTTCACCTTTGCCGCTTCTTTTTTCTTGTACTAAAAAACAAAGTGATAAACAATATTAAAATCAATAAAGATTGAACTGTTAATACACTTTCTTCATTAAACCAATAAAACATTTCAAAAAAAGTTAAGATAATTCCAAATATACAATATCCTTGATTTGCATTTATCATTTTCATTTTTTAAGACACCGAAAGCAAAGCTTTTGCTGTTTCGTTTACGCAAAGAATAAATAAAATCAATACAAGTACAAAACCTGCAGCTAACCACAAAAATAATCTATGTTTTTTTATCCAATTCGTTTTTTGATAAACTTTAATTTCTTTCATATTTAACACCTCTCGTCGATAAGGGTTTTCCCTTACCTATACTTTATCGTCAATACAATGCGAGGAAGGGTCTTAATGCATCAAAAACCCTACCTTTTTTTAATCAAAAACACCCTTCCTAGTACGTTTTCCTAAAAATATCAAAAATAAGGAAAAGTGGAATGAAAAATAATAATAAAAACCAACTTACTATGTTTGTTAATAAAAATATTAAAATTATTCCAAAAAAGAAAATTAAAATATATAATATTAACATTATTGATTTTAATCTTTCCGTAATCTGATATTGTTTGTCTTTTTCCCGTTCTTGTATTAATGCAAATTCAAATTCATCTATTGGTTTTCTCATTTTAATACCTCTTTCCAAAATACATCTATATCTTTTTTATTCATTTTATAATATCCATCTTGGATGTTTTTATTAGGATGAACATCTAAATCCCAAATTCTAACCCATTGGTTTCTAATATCTGAATTTAAAGTTTGATATTCTTCAATACTAAGCTGATCCTTCACTTGTTCAAGATACTTTTCTGCAGATAATAATCCTGCAATTGCAAGATCCATTTCTGTAATTTCTTTCATATCTCTTAAGGCTTTTGAGGAATGCCGTTACCCCATTTTAACATTCTTTTAATTAATTCATCACCTTTTTTTTCCATCTTAAATCTGATGAATTGGTCTAATAAATAATAATTTCTTTTACCTTTAGTTATTTTTTCTACTATACACAGATCCACCATCCAATCTAAATATCTTATTATTGCCGTTCTATCTAATCCGGATATATTTGCTATTTCTTGGCAAGTCAATTTTGTCTTATAAATAGCTAAATAAATACATCTTATAAAATCTTCTGTGGTAGTTTTATGCTTTTTTATCATTTTATTTCACCACGCATGTCCGATGGGGCTTCCCAAAGGGTAATAAGTTTCATAGTCTCTTTTGTTAGGAAATATATGGCACCACTCTACCACATATTTATCTGGATAATAATCCAGGTCTTTTATCACTTCCATTATCTCAGGATCGTTAATCATATTCTTCTGCACCAAAAAATCTACATTTCCCATGTTTGCAATAAACGAATGCTTAATATTAAACAGAATTTCGGAGTTTAACATTGTTGGGCTTTGGGTACTGAATATCATACTTATTCCTTTATACCTTCCCAATGTTAACATATTAATACCCATCTTAATACTTCCGTACACGGATGGATCTAACAGATTTCCAAAAGCTAAGTGGGCATCATCTATAATAACAAGATACTTCTCTTTTAGGTGATGCACCGCACGGTGGTTTATATCAAGCAATATTCTGTGAACATACGCACTAATATACTCATTTGATTGTGCCATGAAAGCAAGCGCTACATGTTGACCTCTGTCCCAGTATTTATTTATATCAAAACTTTCTGGAGTATCAATAAAGAAATTAGCGTTCATACAACTCATCAAGGTTGCTGTCAAGTTCATCCTTGCCATGGGGTGAATCTTATCATTGTTTGCATGTTGTTCGATTAATTTTAACGTATCATATTTAATTACCAATTCTTTGATTTTAAGTATTGATGTAGGCGAAAAACCTACTGTTCTAAGTACAGAAGAATCACCTGACAATGCTAGTTTTCTTAATGATAAATCAAACGTAGCGAGTTTATCTTCCATTGGTTTAGGTAATTGAGGTTGACCTTCTGCATCTGTTTTAACATAAGATGGACATCCTGCCAACATATTAATTTTAGCATGAACCTCTTCAGGATGTAACTTCTCAGTTATTCCCATCCTGTTCACCATCTCCCAATCTAAATCTCCTTTAAGATCAAACACAATGACCTTGTACCCTTTTAATATATGATAATATGCAATGCGTTTAATTTGTGTGGTTTTCTGCGTTCCAGACTGGCCACAAAATAACATACTATTTCCATCCTTCTCTCCTATCTTTGAAATACTTAGTGTCTTAAACTCATCCTGAGGCACTTTCTCGAACCGCCTGTATGAATTCCAACTCTTAAAAGTACCCAGCGGATACCTGTTTGTTTTCAAAGATGACACTACTTTGGCTTCTTTTTCTATAAAACCCTGCCTTTGAGAACGTTTTAATGTAATATAATCAAATACTTCCTTATCTATGCGCTTAATTGCCGCTCTTTGAGTCGCTAATGGAATCATTTTTCATTATACCTCATATTATGGAAATATTTTCCATTTTTCCCATTATAATAGTACTATTACCAATCATCTATATATTATATCTTTTCCGTTTCATCTTTCTTTTATTTTTTGGTTTTTTTTCACTTTTCTAATATATTTAAATATTAAACGGGTGGTACCCAATTTATAATTACTTTTAAAGTATCATTAAACATTCTGTCGTTGAATCTTCCAACTAATAATCTCCTTTGTTGAACTAAAAGTTGAACTAAAATTGTTTGATAAATCTCATCATGAGATCTATTCTTAAGAAAGTTATTAGTGAAAAGGCCCATAGACTTGCTCCCACCACTGACTAAATCATTCAGTTTGTTGTTTATTTCAGCAACAATGCCGTTCCACTTCTCTTCGTTACAACCAACATCCAAGAAGTCATCAGATGTTTTAGCAATAAATCCTTGCACAGTTGAATCATACTTCTCAAGAGACTCAACAGTTACCGCTTCGGCTTTTTCAGAATCAATACTAACTTTAGTTA